>Ga0308166_1000081_pt1 | contig 222588 bp, 217 predicted proteins | sample PhyCR2_2_FD_202137 | JGI IMG/M metagenome (GOLD analysis project Ga0308166, IMG submission 202137) | Phyllosphere microbial communities from UC Gill Tract Community Farm, Albany, California, United States - DLSLCC.R2 | ecosystem: Host-associated > Plants > Phyllosphere > Unclassified | place...
ATTCGCCCACAGGACGTGGGCGAAAGGCGCAGCCGGGCCAGGGATGGACCGTCTGCGCCGGTCCGACAGGCTGACGAACGAAGAGAAGGCACCGCGCAGCGGCGCGAGGACCCGCCCGGCCAGGGCATTCGCCGGTCAGCGCAGTCACCGAACAGTCAGCAATCGATCCCACCGGTCAGCACAATCACCGAACAGCCAGCAATCGATCCCGCCAGGCAAAACAACCTCACCCGGCCTCATATCCCCGAAACAACGCCTTCCCCTTCAACAACCGCACGCCCAACCAACCACCGCACAACGACAGCAGCAGCGCACCGGTTAACGGCAGAACCAGCCACAGCACAAAATCAGGCTGCCACGGGAAATCAAACACCTTACGCTGAAGTCCCCAAAGCGCCGCTTCCGCCCCGATCGCCGCCGCCACGCCGGAAACCACGCCCAGCAGCGCAAACTCACACCACAGCGTCCCACGCAGCAGCCGCTTACTGGCACCCAGCGTACGGTACACCACCAGCTCCTGACGCCGCTGGCGCATCCCCACCTGGATCTGAGCCAGCAGCAGCAGCCCACCGCAGGCGGTCACCAGCACCACCATAATCTCCAGCGCCTGGCTAACCTGCGCCAGCACCTGCCCTATCTGCCGCAGAATACTGCCGATATCCAGCAGGCTCAGCGTCGGGAACTCGCGGTTAAGCTGCACCAGCAGCGCATTATTGTTATCCACACGGAAACTGGTCAGCCAGGTCTGCGGCTGTTCATCCAGCGCACCAGGCGGGAAGATGAAGAAGAAATTCGGCTTCAGACTCTCCCAGTCCACCTTACGCAAACTACTGATCTTCGCTGAAAATGCCTGCGTATCGCCGGTAAAGGTCAGCGTATCGCCAATCTTCACGCCCAGACGCCCCGCCAGCTCCTGCTCAATCGATACCTCCCCGCTTTTCGGCGGCCAGCTGCCTGCGGTCAGCGGATTGTGATCCGGCAGATCACGCAGCGAAGTCAGGTTCAGTTCACGGTTCAGCGACTCATCCAGCTTAGGATCGACCTGCTGCTGATTGATGCTGGTCAGGCGCACGCGGGCAACCGGATAAAACGTTTCCGGCTTCACCTGATGCTGTTCCAGGAAGGTTTTCACCTGCGGCACCTGCTGTTCGGTCAGATTCAGCAGGAAATAGTTCGGGCTACCCGGCGGCAGCTGCTGTTGCCAGCGATCGAGCAGATCGCCGCGCATCACCAGCAGCAGCGCCAGCAGCATAAACGACAGCGAGAAGGCCGCCAGCTGGCTCAGCGTCGTCCACGGCTGGCGCAGCAGACGGTTAACCGCCAGACGAAACGCCAGGTTGCGCAGGGTCAGGCGACGCAGCAGCAGCAGGCCTCCCCAGCCAACGGCACCCAGCAGCATCGACAGCAGCACAATCCCGGCCACCAGCGCCCACAGCAGCGTACTGCCCCCAACCAGCAGGGCCAGCAGCCCCACAACCACCACGGCCATCAGCGGCAGATAGAACTTCAGCGGCCAGATATTTGCCACCGCGTCCCGGCGCAGCACGCGTAAAGGCTGGGTTGCCAGCAGCAGACGATAGGGACGCAGTCCCACCAGCAGGGAGATCACGAACAGCGATCCTATCGCCCACAGCCACGGCCAGATACTGGCAGGCGGCAGCTCTCCCGGCAGCACCGGGCGCAGCATGCGCAGCAGCAGCGCCTCAAACCCCATGCCGATCGCCCCGCCGCAGACGGCAGCCAGGAGCAGCACCGCCAGCCACTGTCCGACAATCAGCTTACGCAGCGCCCGTCGGTTTGCGCCCAGCGTTTTCAGTACCGCCACCAGATCGTAGCGGCTGCGGCAGTAGTGGCTCATCGCCACCGCAACGGCGGCAATGGCCAGCATCAGGGTCAGCAGCGCGGACAGCAGCAGGAACTGCTGGGCGCGCTGCATCGATTTACCCAGCGCGTCGTCGCTGTTCTCCACGCTGATCCAGCGCTGATCGGCCGTCAGGCGGCTGGCAATCCACGCATCGTAACGCGCCAGCTGCTGCGCATCCCCGGCAAATTTATAGTTCCAGGTCAGGCGACTGCCCGGCTGTACCGCTCCGGTTTTTTCCACGTCCGCCAGATTCATTAGCAGACGCGGCGCGGTCTGAAAGGGGTTAAACCCCGCGTCCGGTTCCTGAATAACTTCACCGGCAACGCGCAGCGTGCTGTCGCCGACGTCAATGCTGTCGCCGCTTTTCAGGTTCAGCAGCGCCAGCAGACGCGGCGCGCCGAGCACCGTGCCAGCTTCCGGCTTCAACCCGGCTGGCGCGGTGCTCAGTTCACCAAACATCGGATAGGCATCGTCCACCGCCTTGACCGACGCCAGCTGCGGCGTGTCTCCGGCAAAGGTCATGGTCATAAAGCTCAGCTGCCGCCCAACCTGTAATCCGTCGCTTCGCGCCTGTTCCAGCCATTCGGCGGGAACCTCGCGCGCGCTGCGCAGGGTACGGTCACCGGCCATAAAATCACGGCTCTGCTGGGTTAATCCCTTTTCCATGCGATCGCTGAGCGAACCCAGCGCCAGCACACAGGCCACCGCCAGGGTCAGCGCCAGCCAGACAATCAGCAGCGAGGGCGATTTCCACTCGCGCCAGAACCAGCGCCAGATCATGACTCCTCCCACAGCTTGCCTTCGCGCAGCCGCAGACGGCGGTCACAGCGGGCCGCCAGCTGCTCGTCGTGGGTCACCAGAATCAGCGTGGTGGCAAAGTCACGGTTGAGGGAGAACAGCAGATCGACAATACGATCGCCGGTTTTGCGATCGAGGTTGCCGGTCGGTTCATCGGCGAACAGCAGCGCCGGGCGGCCGTTAAAGGCGCGGGCCAATGCCACACGCTGCTGCTCGCCGCCGGAAAGCTGAGCGGGCAGATGGCCGAAGCGCTTTCCAAGCCCCAGCTGGGTGAGCAGCTGCTCCGCCTGTTCGCGGCTCTGACGATCGTTCTCACCGCGCAGCAGCGCCGGAAGCTGAACGTTTTCCAGCGCATTCAGCGTCGGCACCAGCATAAAGGACTGGAAAACAAAGCCAACGTTTTTTGCCCGCAGCTCCGCCCGCTGCTCTTCGTTCATCCGGTGCAGCGGCTGCCCCAGCAGCATCACCTCGCCGTCGCTGCCATCGTCCAGCCCGGCCAGGATCCCCAGCAGCGTTGATTTACCCGAACCCGACTCGCCAATCAGGGCAATTGTTTCAGCCGGTTTGACAACCAGCTCAACTCCGGTAAGGATGGAAAGCTGATGCTCACCCTGACCGACGGACTTACTAAGACGATGAACTTCAAGAATGTTTTCCGCTGGCATTACCCTTTCCTGTTATTGTTGGCTCTGATGACGCTGCGCGCGACGGCAGCGGATACGCTTTTGGTGCTGGGCGACAGCCTCAGCGCCGGTTATCGCATGTCCGCCAGCGCCGCCTGGCCCGCGCTGCTGAATGATAAATGGCAAAAATCTCCGACCGTGATTAACGGTAGCATAAGCGGCGATACCGCGGCACAGGGACTGGCCCGCCTGCCCGCTCTGCTGAAACAGCATCAGCCGCGCTGGGTGCTGATTGAGCTGGGTGGCAACGACGGTCTGCGGGGCTTTCCCCCGCAGCAGCTGGAGCAGCTGCTGGACCAGGCGATTACGCAGGTGAAGGACGCCGGTGCCGAGCCGCTGCTGATGCAGGTGCGCCTGCCCGCCAACTATGGTCGCCGCTATACCGAGTCGTTTGCCGCAGTCTATCCACGGCTGGCGGAGCGCTATGCCATCCCGCTGGTCCCGTTCTTTATGGAACAGGTGTATCTGAAACCGGGATGGATGCAGGACGATGGTATTCATCCGGCCCCTGCCGCTCAGTCGTTTATTGCCGACCTGATGGCAAAAGAGTTGGCCCCTCTAGTTAACCATGAGTGACCCGGCAACGAACGCCACAACAGGTAAAGTTATGCAAAAAAACATCGTAATAACCGGGAGTTCCAGCGGTATTGGCCTGGCGGCCGCGAACGATCTGCTGCGCCGGGGCTATCGTGTGATTGCCGCCTGCCGTAAACCGCAGGACGTTGAGCGTATGAACACGCTGGGGTTCAGCGGCGTGCTGCTGGATCTGGATGATGCGCAGAGCGTGGAGCGTGCCGCCGGGGAGATCCTGACGCTGTGCGAGGGCCGCCTGTTCGGTCTGTTTAACAACGGCGGTTTCGGCCAGTACGGGCCGCTACAGCAGGTGACCCGCGACCAGCTGGAACGGCAGTTTTCCACCAACCTGTTTGGCACCCACCAGCTGACGATCCTGCTGCTGCCCGCGCTGATTGCCAGCGGCAGCGGTCGTATCGTGAATACCAGCTCGGTGCTGGGGCTCATCTCCACGCCGGGACGCGGAGCCTATGCCGCCAGTAAATATGCGCTGGAGGCCTGGTCCGATGCGCTGCGTATGGAGCTGCATTCGACGGGCGTTCGCGTTAGTCTGATAGAGCCCGGCCCCATCAGCACCCGCTTCACCGACAATGTTAATCAGGCAGAGCAGGACAGGCCGGTGAAAAATCCGGGGATAGCCGCACGCTTTACCCTGCCGCCGGAGGCCATCCTGCCTAAACTGCATCACGCGCTGGAGAGCCGCCATCCACGTCTGCGCTATCCCGTCACCCTGGTCACGCATATTATGGGCCTGCTGCGCCGCATCCTGCCCGGCCGGGTGATGGACGTGTTTTTACGGCGGAATTAACCCCCGGGGCTTGAAGCCTGTGCGTCCGCCCCAATACAGTTAGAAACTTACGTGAAAAGAGACAAACTCATGTCACCACAAGCTGCGATTGTTGATATTAACGAAACTAACCTGCATCAGACGCTGGAACAGTCCATGCAGATCCCCGTGCTGTTTTACTTCTGGTCCGGGCGCAGCCAGCACTGTCAGCAGCTCACTCCGCTGTTAGACCGCCTGGCGCAGGAGTATGCCGGCCAGTTTATTCTGGCGAAGCTCGACTGCGATGCGGAACCTGAGGTGGCCCAGCAGTTCGGCCTGCGCTCCATCCCTACCGTTTATCTGTTCCAGAACGGTCAGCCGGTGGACGGTTTCCAGGGACCGCAGCCGGAAGAGGCCGTGCGCGCTCTGCTGGAAAAAGTGCTGCCGAAGGAAGAAGAGCTGAAGGTTCAGCAGGCGTTACTGCTGATGGACGAAGACAATTTCATCGAGGCGCTGCCGCTGTTAAAGGACGCCTGGCAGCTGAGTCAGCAGCGCAGCGAAATCGGTTTTCTGCTGGCCGAAGTGCTGATTGGTCTTAACCGCAGCGATGAGGCGGAGGCGGTGCTGAAGGTGGTGCCGTTGCAGGATCAGGATACCCGCTATCAGGGACTGGTGGCGCAAATTGACCTGCTGAGGCAGGCGGCGGATACCCCGGAGATCCAGCAGCTACAGCAGCAGATCGCTGATAATCCGGATGATGCGGCTCTGGCCGCACAGCTGGCGCTTCAGCTGCACCAGGTTGGGCGCAACGAAGAGGCGCTGGAGCTGCTTTTCAGCCATCTGAAGAAAGATCTGGGTGCGGCGGACGGCCAGGCGCGGAAGATCTTGCAGGAAATTCTGGCGGCGCTGGGCACCGGTGATGCGCTGGCCGCTAAGTATCGTCGTCAGCTTTATTCGCTGCTGTACTGACAGACTGAACGGGCGCACCGGCGCTGCGCCCGTCATCCTCCCCGCAAAAGCCGGATCGGCATAATCCTTCGTCACGACGCAGTATCGGGTGGCGATCGCCCTGTTTAAATTAAGCAGACACGTTGATGCCCTTGGCTTCCCTGAATTTTCTGGAATTCGGTGCTAAGGTTAATAGCCTGTTATCACAAGGATTATTGAAATGGCTTCTACCAACCCACTTTTTCTGAATACCGTTTTATTACGGGGTTCTGCCGAGGAAAAGATAGAGGCGGCCAGAAAAGCCGGCTTTGATCAAATTGAAATGTGGCGTGAGGATGTTTCAGGTTCCGCAAAAAGCGCGGACGCGTTAAAAAACGTTCTGCAAAACAGCGGTGTGGCGCTGACGGATTATCAGGTGCTGTTGGATTTTGATGGTGCCTCCGTTTCCAGATCGTCAAAACGGGATGAAGCGGTGCAGATGATGCACGTTGCGCGGGAGCTGGGTGCGGATACGATACTGGTTCCTGCAAACACATCGGCCCAGTGCGATAGTAATCTGGTAGTTGACGATCTTGCCTGGCTGGCCGATGAGGCCCGTAAATACCGGTTAAATATTGCCTATGAGGCCATGGCGTGGAGCACGTTTATCAATACGCTGCCAAAGGCCTGGGACATTATCCAAAAAGTTAACCGGGATAATCTGGGACTGGTTGTTGATGCCTTCCATATTTTTTCTTTGGGCCGGACGGTGGCCGATTTGCAGGACATTCCTGTTGAAAGGATTTTTCTTGTTCAGCTCTCGGACTTTACAGGTCTTCCTGATATAAAAAATATTGTTGAAACCGCGCGCCATAGCCGACTCCTGCCCGGCGAGGGCGATTTCCCGCTCACCGATCTTGTCGATACCCTGTTATCTCGTCGATATGCAGGCCCCGTTGGTCTGGAAGTGTTCAATGATAATTTAAAATCGCAGCAGGCCGATGAGGTAGCAAAGAAAGCGATGCGCGCTCTAAAAGCGCTTTTGACAGAATAACCGCTCATTGATTACAGCAGCCAGACTGATACTACAAAAAAACCATTCTAATAATGAGTCCATGAAATAAATATACGTTTCAAATTGAGTCGATGTAATGAAAAAATTTTTCCTGCTCGTGATTATTGCCCTCTGTGCTCTTGCGGTCTACTGGTTCACATTCCACCGCGATGTACAGGATCCACACTACGATGCTGCCGTCTGTGTTGCCGCTGAACTGCCAGATACACCCGGCGATAATAACGATTTTTCCGATAAAGTCCGCACGGTAATCCTTAATGAGAACAATTCATACTCGCTCAAGCGGGTGAGCTATGATGAACGCTCAGGTGAGTCTTCGATTAAAAAATATCAACGCCTCAACGCTGAGCAAAAAAAGCAGGCAGCTAATGACGTTGAAAGCTGCATCACGGTAATGACCGGCTTGAATTAAACTTCGCCCTTGAGGGAGCAGAAACACCGCCTGCTCCCTCATGAAACTTTGCCGCAACTACGCCGTTTTCCCCTCTTTCACAAACAGCATGGCAATAAATCCCACCACGGTAATCATCGCCGCAAAATAGAAGCCTGCGTTCAGCGATCCGGTGCTGTCGGCAATAAAGCCGGTCACGTAAGGTGCGAAAATCGAGGCCGCCATTCCAAAGAAGTTGTAAAGCCCAAAAGCGGTGCTCAGCGCGGCGCGCGGCGCATTATCCGCCACCAGCGCAATCAGTACCGGATTCAGGCTGATCTTGCCGATAAAGCCGTACAGCACCAGCACGCCGATCAGCGCCGCTTCGCTGGAGGAGTAAACGATACCGAAAATCGCCAGCAGCGAGAACGGCAGCATGCACAGCACCACCGGCTTTCTACGGCCCAGCCGGTCAGAGATATAGCTGCAAATCAGCGTACCCAGCACCGAAATCCACGGCACAATGGAGGCGATGCTGGCGGCATGAACGATATCCATGCCGCGCTCTTTTTGCAGGTAGTAAGGCAGCCAGGTGATGATGACAAAGAAACCGTAAATTGAGCAGAAGATGGTGATGTAGGCCATCAGCAGGTTGCGGTTCTTAAACAGATCGCTAAAGCGGAAGGTGCTTTTCTGTTCCGATCCCGCAGGCGCTTTACTCACCGCATCCGGCGCTTTTTCGCGGATAAAGACCAGCATCAGCAGCGCAACAATCAGTACCGGCACCGCCATGGCCAGGAACGGCATTTTCCAGGTGGTGTGGAAGCGTTCGATCATAAAGCTGGAGAGGTAATAGCCCATGGCGATCCCGAACGACATGCCGCTGCCGATCACCGCACTGCCCAGGGTGATCCACTTTTTCGGGATCGCCTCTGAAGAGAGCGCATACTGCGGGCCGTAGTACACCCCCTGTGACGCACCGGTCAGCATCCACAGCAGGATGAAGATCAGGAACGTAGGGGAAATACTGATCGCCGCCATGCAAATCGCGAACAGCATAAAGCCGCTGACCAGAATGCGCTTTCTGCCCAGCCGGTCTCCGAGCATGCCGGCGGGCACCTGTAAAAAGGTGTAGGCCAGAAAGAACAGGCTACTGATCATGCCCAGCTGACTTTTCGACAGGCCAAATTCAACTTCGATTTGCGGCATGATCGGGCTAAGAACCGAGCGGGCAGCGTAAATTACCACCCAGCCGAGGAAAAAGATGATGACGGTTTTCACCCAGTAGGGCACCCGTTCGTGATGTGTTGTTTGCATATCCGTACTCCCTGGTTGACGGGCGCAGCGGCCCATCCTGATCCTGAATTAAACAACTAAGGTGTGATAAGTGTTCCTGCCGTCCCTGCCAGTACCGATTCGATATCCTTCAGCGCGCCGATGTGGGCAACCTTGCCGCTGCGCTGAACAAAGCGGCTGACGGCCATAATTTTGGGTCCCATCGCGCCGTCGGCCACCGCCAGCGGCGCCAGTTCACCGGTGGTTGCGGAACGAATAGCCCGCTGCTGCGGCGTTCCCCAGTGTTCATACACGGCGTCCGCATCGGTCAGGATCACCAGATGATCGGCAGACAGCGCCTCGCCCAGCAGTGCCGACGCCAGATCTTTATCGATCACCGCCTCGCTGCCGACCAGACTGCCCCCCTCCTCCACCATCGGCACGCCGCCGCCGCCGTTACAAATAACGATATGGTTGTTCGCCAGCAGCAGATTAATCGCTTCGATATCGATGATTTTCTTCGGCTGCGGCGAAGGCACAACCCGGCGCAGATAGCTGCCGTCCATCTTCATGGTCCAGCCATATTTCGTCTCCAGCGCCTGCCGCTGCGACGGCTGATAAACCGGCCCGATAAATTTGCTCGGCTGACGGTAGTCCGGGTCGTTGCTGTCCACCAGCACGCGGGTAAGCACGGTTGAAACCGGCTGCGACGGATGGAAGGCCGACAGCTGCTGCGCCAGCATATAGCCGATCATGCCCTGACTTTCGGCCACCAGAATATCCAGCGGATAGGGCGGCACGTCGCTGTAGGCAAGGTTCTGCAGCGCCAGCAGGCCAACCTGCGGGCCGTTACCGTGAACGATAGCAATACGATATTTCTTCGCCAGCCTGCCGATGGCATCGGCAATCAGCGAAATGCTGCGGTACTGATTATCCGCAGAGAGCACCTCGCCACGCTGTAGCAGGGCGTTCCCCCCCAGGGCTATCACTAATGTTTCCATTCCAACCTCTGTATTCTCTGAATTCAGGTAACAGGAAACCTGGCCGGAGCGAGCCGGCTGGTTTTATCTGCCCGTTTAATAAAGACTGTCGATCGCGCTGGCCCCGCACCAGATGCCGAGCAGCGTATCCGCCCCGGAGGAGTGCCCGATCTTCAGTAGATCGCCTACCGCCTCTGCCGGATCGCCCGCGCCGGACAGCGCAGCGGCCAGCTGATGCAGCGGCGTGGCGAAAATCCCCTGCGCCGCGAACCGGAGGTAGTGCAGGCTGACCAGCGTAGTCAGCTCATCCAGCGCACGGCTGCCGGAGAAAAAGGGCGGCAGCGCTGCCGCGTCAACTCGACGATCGAACCAGGCGCAAAACAGCATGCCCAGCATCGTGTCGTCATTCGCCGGTGTCAGGCCCGGCCCTTTACCCAGCAGGCTGCTCCAGTCAACGGTTTCACCCCGCAGCCACGCGCTAAACTGCCGCTGCAACTGCGCGATTTCCCCCGTCGGCGGCCGGTCAATCAGCTGGTCCAGACGGCCAAACAGCCCGGTTTCCGCCGCGGTTGCCGACAGCGCGCCGTACAGCGTTGCCACGGCGATCTCGCCCGCCGACGGCAGCGCCAGATCGGTTGGCCGCCCGGACCGGCGTACGCAGATATCCGCCAGTTCGATCCCTTCCGGGGCCAGGCGACAGCAGGGAGCGTGCCCGGGCGCATCGGCAAGCGCATCGGCAATCTCATCAAAATCATCGTCATCAATTTCCCAGCCCATCGGACTCAGGCCGCGACCGACACGGTGCAGGGTCAGCAGCGTCTGCCCCGGGGTAAGAAAGTTGATGGCGCTGCGAAAATGTCCGACGCAGCGCAGCGGCCCCCGCTCCTCTGTGGCATGACGACTGCTGGCCCGCGCGATAATTTCCACGATCTGCTCCCTCCCGGCCCGGCCGGACCCAGGTTTATTCGCTGATGCCCAGCTCTTCGGCCAGCGCCTCTATTGCTTTCTCAAAGCAGCCCAGCGGCGCACGCACCGTACCGGCACCGATCTGACCAACGCCCGCTTCACGGTGGGCAATCCCGGTATTAATCAGCGGAGTAATGCCGGTTTCCACCACGCGACGGGCATCCAGCCCCAGGCAGGCCCCCTGGAAATCCCAGGTTGGGATTTGCAGCATCATGTTGCGCTCAAGGAAGATCTCGGCCATCTCATCAGAGATATCAATCGCCGCCGACATGCCGCCCGCCGCGCCGACAAAGCGGGTTACGCCGGGCGCGGCAACCATCGCTGCCCCGCCGATACCGAAGGTTTCGGTGATCGCGCTGTCGCCGATATCCGGGTTAGCATCGGCCTGGCTGTAACCGGAGAAGAACAGCCCTTCCGGCGTGTTAACCGGCGCAGTAAACCAGCGGTCGCCCATCCCGCTGATTTTTACACCGAAGTTTTTACCGTTGCGGGTCATCACTGTGACGATAGTGCCCTGCTTGATCTCGGCCCCGGCATCCATCGCCGCCTTACAGTAGGCCATCGCCAGGTTGAGGAAGAACTGATCGGTGATGCTGAGGAACTGCATTACGCGGCCCAGCTCGGCTTTATCCCGATCCAGCAGGCTGATTTTCGGCGCCAGCTGGCGCATCAGCAGCGCGGAGGCGGCGATATTACGCTGGTGGAACTCATCCCCCATGGTAATCGCCTGCGCCATCAGTGCGGTCAGATCGATGCCGTTTTCAAAGGTCGCCAGCACCTCCTTCAGCACCGGGGCCAGCGAGTCACGCATCCAGCGATGGCGCTCCTGGACGTCCGGTCCGTAGGCACCAAAGCGCATCACTTTACCGATGCCCTCATTCAGGTTGCAGTAGGCTTCGTTGCCGTGAACGTGGTTTTTCACCACCACCATCGGCATATGTGCGGAAGTGATGCCGCCCATCGGTCCCACCGCGTTAACGTTATGGCAGGGAATAAATTCAACTTCGCCGTTTTCCAGCAGCGCCAGCGCCTGCTGTTCGTCGCTGGCCCACTCTTCAAACAGGCAGGCGCCGATGCAGGCACCGCGTACCGGGCCGCTCATCTCCTGCCAGGTTACCGGAGGACCGGCGTGCAGCAGCTTTCTGCCTTCGGCCAGCGTCGGAACCAGCTTCATGGCTAAATCAACGTCCATCCAGTGTGGACGGGCTTCACGGATACGGGCGATTACCGCCTCATTTGCTTGTTCAATAGATGCGTACATATCAGTCCCTTACTTTAATTTTTTCAGTATGTTAGCTAAACGCTGATTGCCACCTGCAACCGGAGCCCACTGGTAGTGAACCACTGAAATTTCGTTAGCCTGGAGATCCTCGGCAAAGCTGCGCAGTCCGGCGTTGATCACCGCAACACCGTTAAGCAGCGCCGGAAGCGGTTCGTTCACCGCCGCAGGCTGCGGAGCGGTTAAGTAGCGGGCCAGTTCGATAGCCTCCGGCAGCGAGTTCATCACCGCGATCCCCGCTTCGCTCAGCGTGGCGATCTGCGCGGATCGCTGCTGCGGATCCTGCTCTGTACCGGTGACCGTGGCGATCACCGCCAGCGGGTGCGCCGCGCCGCGCGTCTCACGCAGGCGCTTCACTTCCACCGCCAGCGATTCCGCCGGATCCCGCTGTGCGCCGTAGCCGATCACCACGTCCAGCAGCAGCACACCAACCTGGGGCTGTTGGCTAAGGCGGGCGATCTCCTGATTGCGGGTTGACGGGTCGATCATCGGGTGCGGTTTACCTTGGGTATAGAAGTCATCGCCCATATCGATAATGCGGTGACCGTCGGCGTTCAGCATTGAGCCCTGATGGTGGCTGCTGTCGGCCTCAATGCCCAGACGATCGGCCAGCAGCATGGCGCACTCTGCGGCCAGCGTGCCGCCCGCGTAGAGGCCGGAGATTTTTCCCCCGCAGACGGCGGGCTGCTGCGCGGCCATTTCCTGGACGTGCGCCAGCATCGCGGCGAGGCGCGCGGCCTCGTCCAGGGTGGCGGCAAAGGTGATGTTACCGTCCTGACGCTGAGCGGCTTTCGCCCCCAGGAACAGCGCCACCACCGGTTTGCCGAGGGTTTTCATTTCGGCGATCACCCGCGTGCGCACCGCGTCGGCCGGGGGCTTTGAGACAAACGCCAGTACCCTGCTTTGCGGATCGGCGGCCAGCATACGCAGCGCGCTGATGGCGCTGATGCCGCCAATGTCGGCGGTTAAGTCGCGTCCTCCCAGACCGATAGCATGGGATATGCCCTGCCCGGCAAGGGTAATTTGTGAGGTCAGCTCCTGAATACCGGTGCCTGACGCGCCGATAATGCCGATCGATCCTTTAGGCGCTACGTTGGCAAACGCCAGCGGCGCACCGGCAATGTTCGCCGTGCCGCAGTCCGGCCCCATCACGATCAGCCCTTTGTCGCTGGCTTTGGTTTTCAGCGCCCTCTCCTGCTCCACGCTGACGTTGTCGGAGAACATCATCACGTTACAGCCGTCGTCCAGCGCCTGGTCCGCCAGTTGCCCGGCATACTCACCGGCGATGGAGATCAATACCAGATTGGCATCCGGTAATTTCTGGCGCGCGGTGCGCCAGCTGCGGGCTTTCAGCAGTCTTTTTCCTCCCTGCTGCCCCTGCGCCAGCGCTTTCAGCGCGGCCTCCAGCGCGTCCGCAATCTCCGTGCTGATGCTTTCATCCGCGGACTCGGCTTTGATTGCCACGCAGATATCATTCGGCGTCGCGTCGTTAAACCGGGGGTGCCAGAAGCCCGTCGCTTCCAGCAGTGATTTATTCGCCGGGGTCCCCATCATGACGGAGATTTCATCAACGCGCGGGGATTCACTGAGTTTACGGGAAATGAGCATCAGGCTTACCGAGTCCTGAAAACTTCCTTTTTTGATAAAAGCATGGATCATAATAATATCCTTAAACAGCATGTGAACTTCACAATCATTAACGGCAGAAAAACATTTATTATTTCCTGTATATTCCTGAGCCATTATTGCTGTGCAAAAAACTACAAATAAATCCGCATGATAAAGGTGAGAGGCATCACACTTTGCCTATTGTTAGAAAAAATCGTCCAATGCGCTGTAGATTAATAAAATCGCTAAAGAGTGGATATTGCGTTTATTAGAATATTTCTAACAATAGGGTTGATATTCAAAGAAAATTTGAACCAATTGAATAATATCTGCCTGGATCACATTATTTAACGCTGAGGTTTATAGAGTACACGGCAGAGGTGGATTAATTAAACCGTAGTAACCAAAGGACTATTTATGAAAGTCTCTAAACAAGAATTATATCAACTTATTCAGAATAAAATTCATCATGCCGGGCTAAGCAAGGAGCACGCCGGCATCGTCGCCGATGTTCTGGTCCATGCCGATGCGCGCGGCATCCATTCTCACGGGGCGGTCAGGGTTGAGTACTACTCAGAGCGCATCAGCAAGGGGGGCACCAACAATGCTCCCCATTTCACCTTTGAAAAAACCGGCCCGTGCAGCGCTATCTTTGACGGCGACAACGGTGCCGGGCACGTTGCGGCAAAATTAGCTATGGATCGCGCCATCGAGATGGCAAAAGAGAACGGCGTGGCGGTGGTCGGCGTTCGCCGCATCGGTCACAGCGGCGCGCTCTCCTATTTTGTTCAGCAGGCCTCTAAAGCCGGTATGGTCGGTATCTCGCTGTGCCAGTCCGATCCGATGGTCGTGCCCTACGGCGGCGCTGACGTGTACTACGGCACCAACCCCATTGCGTTCTCGGCTCCGGCCGAAGGTGATGAAAATATCACTTTTGATATGGCAACCACCGTGCAGGCGTGGGGCAAAGTGCTTGATGCCCGCTCCCGCAACGCCCCGATCCCGGATACCTGGGCGGTCGATAGCGACGGTAAACAGACCACGGATCCGTTCGCCGTCAGCGGGCTGCTGCCTATCGCCGGACCTAAAGGCTACGGGCTGATGATGATGGTCGATATCCTGTCCGGTATTCTGCTCGGTCTGCCTTTTGGCAAGCACGTCAGCTCGATGTATCACGATCTCAGCGCGGGCCGCGAGCTGGGCCAGCTGCACATTGTGCTAAACCCCGGCTATTTCACCAACGAGAGCGCATTCCGAAAAAATATCAGCCAGGTAATGAAAGAGCTGAATGACGTTAAACCGGCTCCCGGCGTGGAAAAAGTGCTTTATCCCGGACAAGGCAGCCACGATCGTGAATTAGAAAGTGATAAAAACGGTATCGATATCGTTGACGAAATATATCAGTACCTGATTTCCAATGATATTTATCAAAAATCTTACGATCATAAAGATCCTTTTGCCAGTTAGCACATCGCATATTAAACGGCTGCGGCGATGTAATCGTTTAACTCATCATCACCGCTATGAAGTCTCCTTATAAATAATCCGGATAAAGCAGGGCTGGTCAGTCAATCTTTTCAGAAAGCCCATCGTTTTACTCGTGAAATTGCAAGCGGGAAGAGATATGAAAGATTTTCGACAAGAGATTACCGATATTTCTGGGAAAATGTCCAAAATCGGTGCGGACCCCACCGGCGGTATGACCCGCCTGCTGTATACCAAAGCGTGGAGTGAAGCGCAGGACGCGCTGAAGCAGATCTTTGAACATGCCGGACTGGCTACCTCGCACGATGCCACCGGTAATTTATCCGCCCGCCTGGTCGGGACGCAGTATCCTGAGCAGACCATCATGACCGGCTCTCACATTGATACCGTGGTCAACGGCGGCAATCTTGATGGCCAGTTCGGTATTGAAGCCGCCTTCCTTGCGGTCAACTATCTGAAAGAAACCTACGGCCCCCCGCTGCGTTCGGTGGAAGTGATTGCGCTGGCCGAAGAGGAAGGCAGCCGTTTCCCGTACGTCTTCTGGGGCAGCAAAAATATCTTCGGCCTGGCACAACGCCGGGACGTTGAAAATATAGCCGATGCCAAAGGCGTTAACTTTGTTGATGCCATGCGCGGCGCAGGCTTTGACTTCCGCCCGGAAAACCAGCCGCTGCGCCAGGATATTGCGGCCTTCGTTGAAATTCACATTGAACAGGGCAAGGTCCTGGAAACCGAAGGCAAAACCATCGGGGTGGTGACCAGTATCGTCGGCCAGCGCCGCTACGATATTCGCTTAAAAGGCGAGTCCAATCACGCCGGGACCACGCCGATGGGCTATCGTCGCGATACGGTCCACGCCTTCAGCCGCATCTGCTGCGAATCTATTGCCAAAGCCAAAGCGGAGGGCGATCCGCTGGTGCTGACCTTTGGTAAGGTCGAACCTAAGCCCAACACGGTCAACGTGGTGCCGGGCTTTACCCACTTTACCCTCGACTGCCGCCATACCGATGCGGCCGCGCTGACGCGATTTACCGGGGAGATTGAGGCTGATATCCGCCGCATCTGTGATGAGATGGGCATTGAGGTTGAAATTGACCGGTGGATGGATGAACAACCTATCCCGATGGACAAGCAGCTGGTGGCCTGCCTCAGCCATCTGTGTGAGAAACATAAGGTCAACTATCGCTTAATCCACAGCGGAGCGGGTCACGACGCGCAGATTTTCGCCCCGCGCGTGCCGACGGTGATGTTGTTCGTGCCAAGTATTGACGGCATCAGCCACAATCCGGCGGAGAAAACGCATCTGGACGACCTGAATGAAGGAGTGAAAATCCTCGCCCACATGCTCTATCAGCTTGCCTGGACCGAGCAAGGAGGCCGCCCGTGAGCAACAGTAACGCAAAAGCCGTCGGCGGTTCCGATCCGCTGTACTGGAAAAAGATCGTCGTCGTGCTCTGTCTTGGCTGGGCGGTGATCTGGATTTATCGCACGGTTCTGACGCCGATTTTTCCCGAGATCCAGGCAACCATCGGCGCCCACTCCAATGCTGAAATGGGGCTGATCGCCAGCTTCTACTTCTTTGCCTATACCGGTATGCAGATCCCTGCGGGGATCCTGGTGGATAAGTTTGGCAAAAAGGTGGTGCTTATCCCGGGCTTCTGCCTGTTTATTATCGCTACCCTGCTGGTGGGGAATGCCACCAGCCTGACCATGGTCTACGTCGGGAGTCTGCTGGCGGGCATGGGGTGCGGTTCCTACTACGGCTCTGCCTATTCGCTGTCGTCGGAGAACATTCCGCTGGAGCGTCGCGGGCTGGCGACGGCAATCATCAACAGCGGTTCCGCGCTGGGGATGGCTATCGGCCTGATCGCCTCCAGCCTGCTGGTGAAAAGCATGGGCATGGACTGGCAGCTGACCATCTTTATGATCACCGCCCTGCTGGTGATCATGACTCTGGTCTTTGCCGTGGTGATCCGGGGCGGCTCCTACAGCAGCACGCTGGCGGCACAGCCCGCCGGCAGCAGCGCCGCCGCACCGGAGGAAAGCGGGGAAGCCAGCGGGCTGTTCAGCCTGCGGATGATCTCGGCCTATGTCATGTACTTTGCGACCTGCTACGGCTACTACATGATCGTCACCTGGCTGCCCTCCTTCCTTCAGCAGGAGCGCGGCTTTGAAGGCGTGGCGATCGGCTTCTCGGCCGCGCTGGTGGCCTTTGCCTCCGTGCCCGGCGCGCTGTTCTTTAGCCGCATGTCGGACCGTTTCCGCAGCAAGAAGGTTCAGCTGATCATCTTCCTTGAGCTGTGCGCGGCAGTGATGCTGGTGTGTACGGTGATTTCACCGGACTCCACCACCCTGCTGATCAGCCTGATCCTTTACGGACTGCTCGGCAAGCTGGCGGTCGATCCGATTATGATCTCCTTTATCGCCGATAACGCGCCGAAGAAAGGCTACGGCACCAGCTTTGGCGTCTTTAACTTCTTCGGGATGTCCTCCTCGGTGATTGCCCCGTTCCTTACCGGGGTGATCTCCGACAGCACCGGTTCCAAGGTCATGGGCTTCTATATCTCAGCCGCCATTCTGCTGGTGGGCACCATCATCTTCTTTATCGTTAACGTACTGATGAAGCAAAAAAATCATCGTCAGACGGCAGCACGGGCTTAATTTGCATACGGCCACGGGTCAGTGGCCGGTTTACTTCAGGAGAATTATCGTGGGTTACTTTACTAATCAGACAGGCTATCCAACCGACCTTCTGGCATCGCGCTCAATTATCAAACGCAAAAACTATGCGCTGATCCCCCCCGAGGGGCTGGTCCGTAACGTTATTCCCGGCTTTGAGAATTGCGATGTCACCATCCTCGCCACCCCGAAACTGGGCGCGACCTTTGTGGATTATCTGGTCACGCTGCACGACGGCGGCCGCAATCAGCAGGGTTTTGGCGGCGAGAATGTTGAAACCTTCGTCTACGTGATCGACGGAAACATTACCGCCTCCGCCGACAGCACCGACTATCCGCTGACCAGCGGAGGCTATCTTTACTGTCCGGCGGGCGTGATGCTGCGTCTGGAAAACACGCACGACGGCAAGCCAAGTCAGCTGTTCCTTTACAAGCGCACCTATCAGCGCATTAAGGGCCACGAGGCGCGGGTCATTAGCGACAACGTCAGCAATCTGGAAAAAATCCACTACGAAGGCATGAGCGATGTGACCTTGCAGGATCTGCTGCCAAAAGATCTGGGCTTCGATATGAATATGCATATTCTGTCGTTCAAGCCGGGGGCCAGCCACGGCTATATCGAAACTCACGTTCAGGAGCACGGTGCCTACGTGCTGAGCGGCGCAGGGGTCTATAACCTGGATAACGAATGGATCCCGGTGAAGAAGGGAGACTATATCTTTATGGGTGCCTATGTACCGCAGGCGGGCTACGCGGTCGGTCAGGATACTTTCAGCTACATCTATTCCAAGGACTGTAACCGCGACGTTGACTGCTGACGTCCGCGATGGCCGCATGATTTATCGTGCGGCCAGCCCCGCTTTCTCGCCGCTTTTCAAAATTAACGTCAATTTATCAACTCTTTTCTGCCCTGCATCACTATACGTCAGATGATATCCTGCCAGGCTTAATGTTTACCGTTCTCATTTAGGGACGCGTTTACCAGGAGCCGATTCTCTGTGCTTGATCAGGAAACCATCAGAACCTTTATCAACGTGGCCGAGAGCCACAGCTTTTCCAAAACCGCTGAAGCGCTGTTCAAAACTCCGGCGGCCATCAGCTATCGGATAAAAATGCTGGAGGAAGATGTCGGCACCCAACTGTTTACGCGCACAACACGTATCGTACAGCTGACGCCCGCCGGCGATCATCTGCTGGAGCGCTGCCGTCAGTGGCTGGCCTGGCTGGATGCCATGCCGGGTGAACTTCAGCAGATTAACCACGGCGTTGAGCGGCAGGTCAATATCGTGATCAATAACCTGCTTTATTCACCGCAGGCCGTGGCACGTCTGCTGGCCCACCTGCATCAGAAATTCCCCCTGACTCAGTTTCTTGTTTCCCGCCAGGTCTATATGGGCGTATGGGACTCGCTGCTCCATGAGGATTTCCAGCTGGCGATTGGGGCAACGGGATCGGAAGCGCTGGCCAATAATGTCAGCATGCTGGAGCTAGGCAACATCAGCTGGCTGTTTGTCGTCGCCTCACACCATCCGCTTGCCGACTGTGAAGGCGTGGTGCCGGAAGATCGGCTGCGCAGCTGGCCGGCGATTAACATTGAGGACACGTCACGCAATCTGACCAAGCGGGTAGCGTGGCTGCTGCCGGGGCAAAAGGAGATTGTCGTTCCCGATCTCAGCAGTAAGCTGGCGTGCCATTTACAGGGGCTGGGCGTGGGATTTCTGCCCGCGCAGCTCTGCCAGCCCTACCTTGACAGCGGCCAACTGGTCAGCTGTGAAGTGATCAATCAGCGTCAGCCCTCGCCGCTATCCCTGGCCTGGGAGAATCATTCAGGCAAGGCCGTAGAGGAAATTATTACTCTGTTCCGGGAACGGGCGGAACCGGTCAGGGATTTCCTGCAAAGCATTGATACCCCTTAATAATATAAGGAAACACTGAGAAACAAATTATCATATTTTGTTATTTTTGCTTTGATACGGCGGACAAATAACGCACACTATTCCGCCGGGGAAGAAGAGAATCCGCCCTGAAAATAACAATCTGGAGGTTATCAATGCTTGCTGTTATTCCCGTCATTATTATTCTGGCCCTGATCATCGTCTGGTCCGGCATTAAAATCGTTCCACAGGGCTACCAGTGGACCGTTGAACGCTTCGGCCGCTATACCACCGCACTTCAGCCCGGACTGAATCTGGTTGTGCCGTTTATGGATCGGATCGGCCGCAAAATTAATATGATGGAACAGGTGGTGGATATTCCGTCGCAGGAGATCATCTCCAAAGATAACGCCAGCGTAACCATTGATGCCGTGTGCTTTATCCAGGTGGTCGATCCGGCGCGTGCCGCCTATGAGGTCAGCAATCTGGAGCTGGCGATTATTAACCTGACCATGACCAATATGCGTACGGTACTCGGCTCGATGGAGCTGGATGAGATGCTGTCGCAGCGCGATAATATCAATACCCGCCTGCTGCGGATTGTCGATGAGGCCACCAACCCGTGGGGGGTTAAAATCACCCGTATTGAGATCCGCGACGTACGCCCACCGGCAGAGCTGATTGCCTCCATGAACGCGCAGATGAAGGCCGAACGCACCAAGCGTGCCGATATTCTGGAGGCCGAGGGGGTACGCCAGGCGGCCATCCTGCGTGCGGAGGGTGAAAAACAGTCTCAGATCCTGAAGGCCGAGGGCGAACGCCAGTCCGCTTTTCTTGCCGCTGAGGCGCGTGAACGCGGCGCGGAAGCCGAGGCTCAGGCCACGAAAATGGTTTCTGAAGCCATTGCCGCCGGGGATATCCAGGCGATCAACTACTTTGTGGCACAAAAATATACCGACGCGCTGCAAAACATCGGCTCGGCGGATAACAGTAAAGTGATTATGATGCCGCTGGACGCCACCAGCCTGATGGGATCGATTGCCGGTATCGGCGAACTGCTGGGCGATCGTAAGCAGGAGCGTACCCGCTGATGCTCACTGAACTGCTGGCCAATCCGTGGTGGCTGTGGCTTACATTGGGTGGCGTGCTGCTGGCGGCGGAAATGCTCGGCACCAACGGCTATCTGCTGTGGAGTGGCATTGCCGCCATGCTGGTTGCACTGCTGGTGTGGCTGGTTCCGATGCCGTGGGAGTGGCAGGGGCTGAGCTTTGCGCTGCTGACCATCCTTTCCGCCCTGTGGTGGTATCGCTGGCTGAAGGGGCGCGAAGGCAGGCGGCCCGCCTCCCCGCTTAATCAGCGTGGGCAGCAGCTGATTGGCCGTCGGCTCACGCTGGACGATCCCATCGTCAACGGCTTCGGCGATGTGCGTATCGGGGACGGCAACTGGCGGGTGCAGGCGAAAGAGGATCTGCCCGCGGGCAGTCATATCGTGGTGGTCGCCGTGGAGGGCATTACCCTTCAGGTCGAACGCCGCGACAGCTAGGCCGGTTTCTTCGTTGAACAGCAGCCGGAGAGATGATTGATGATCGGGCAGTCCGCGCTGTCGTCACCGGGGCAGCTGGCCGCCATATCAAGCAGCCGCAAACGCATCTGCGCCAGCTGCTCGATATGATTTTCAATCTCTTTCACTTTTTCCAGCGTGCGGGCTTTTACGTCCGCGCTGTGCCGCTGCGGGTTATTCAGCAGGCTGACCATTTCACGACACTCGTCCAGATTAAACCCCACCTGGCGCGCCTGGCGCAGCAGCGTCAGCTCCTCCAGCTGTTTGGCCGAGTAGGTGCGATAGCCGTTATCACTGCGTAACGGCGGGGTCATCAGCCCCTTTTCTTCATAGAAACGAATCGCTTTATTGGTCAGGCCGGTTTTTTTTGCTACGTCGCTGATATTCATTTTTGCTCCTTGACCTTCCCCTTGAGGGAGGGTTTAACCTTAATCCTGAATGTAAAACCGTTCCGGGTCAAACCGGATAATAAGGAGTCATACCATGTCAAATACAACCCAACTGGCGCTGGACGGCCTGACCTGCGGCCACTGTGTCAAACGCGTGAAAGAGGCGCTGGAAAAACGCGATGACGTTGAGCAGGCGGAGGTCACGGTAACCGATGCCACCATCGTCGGTACGGCCAGCCCCGACGCGCTGATTGCGACGGTGAAAGAGGCAGGCTATAGCGCCACACTCATCGGTGACAGCCACCCAAAGCCTGATCCGCTGACAGAATCAGAATCTCAGCCGGAAGCGCTGACAGCGGCCGCCTCCACGCTTCCGGCACCCGACGCTGGCGACAGCTATCAGCTGCTTATTGACGGTATGAGCTGCGCCAGCTGCGTCGGTCGGGTACAGAACGCCTTAGAAAATGTGCCCGGCGTAAGCCGGGCGCGGGTCAATCTTGCCGAACGCAGCGCCCTGGTCATGGGAACGGCATCCCCGCAGGCGCTGATCGCGGCCGTTGTCCAGACGGGCTACGGCGCTGAAATTATTGAAGATGAAACCGAGCGTCGCGAGAAGCAGCAGCAGAGTGCGCAGTCGGCAACGCGACGTTTCCGCTGGCAGGCAGCGCTGGCGCTGGCGCTCGGTATTCCGCTGATGGCGTGGGGGATGATCGGTGACAATATGATGCTCACCGAGGAGAACCGCACCACCTGGCTGGTTATGGGCGTGCTCACGCTCGTGGTGATGATCGTGGCCGGTGGCCACTTCTATCGCAGCGCCTGGCGCAGCCTGCTTAACCGCACCGCAACGATGGATACGCTGGTTGCCCTTGGCACCGGGGCCGCCTGGCTTTACTCCATCAGCGTAAACCTGTGGCCGCAGTGGTTCCCGATGGAGGCGCGTCACCTCTATTACGAGGCCAGCGCGATGATTATCGGTCTGATAAACCTCGGCCATATGCTGGAACAGCGTGCGCGTCAGCGTTCGTCTCAGGCGCTGGAAAAACTGCTGGATCTCACCCCGCCCACTGCCAGGGTGGTCACCGAAGCCGGTGAACGCGTACTGCCGCTGAGTGAGGTCCAACTCGGTATGACCCTGCGGGTGACCACCGGTGACCGCGTGCCGGTGGACGGCACTATTGTGCAGGGCGAGGCCTGGCTGGATGAGGCCATGCTGACCGGTGAAGCCATTCCCCAGCAGAAGTCTCCCGGCGACGGCATTCATGCCGGTACGGTATTACAGGACGGCAGCGTGCTGTTCACCGCCGGGGCCATCGGTAAAAACACCACGCTTTCACGCATTATTCAGCTGGTGCGCCAGGCGCAGAGCAGCAAACCGGCCATCGGCCAGCTGGCGGATAAGATTTCGGCGGTGTTTGTTCCGGCGGTGGTGGCGATTGCGCTGCTGAGCGCGTTGGTCTGGTATCTGGTCGGCCCGGCTCCGCAGATAGTGTATACGCTGGTGATTGCCACCACCGTGCTGATTATCGCCTGTCCCTGTGCGCTGGGGCTGGCAACGCCGATGTCCATTATCTCCGGCGTGGGCCGGGCCGCGGAATTTGGAGTCCTGGTGCGCGATGCCGATGCATTGCAACGCGCCAGCACGCTCACCACGCTGGTGTTCGACAAAACCGGCACGCTTACCGAGGGCGCACCGCGGGTAGTCGAGGTTCTGCTGTTTAACGACGCCTCGCAGGCGGAGGTCGACCGGCAGGCAGCGGCGCTGGAGCAGGGATCGGGCCATCCGTTGGCCAAAGCCATTCTTCTTCACGCCGCGCAGGATACCCTGCCGGAAATTGCGCAATTTCGTACAATCCCCGGCCTGGGCGTCAGTGGCATACTTGACGGTACGCCGCTGCTGCTCGGCAACCTGGCGCTGATGGAACGGCAGCAGATTGATACCGGGGCAGTCAGCGGGCCGCTGGCGGAGCATGCCGCCAACGGCGCCACACCGGTTCTGTTGGCCGCCGGGGGTAAAATCGTTGCGCTGTTTGCGATTCGCGATCCGCTGCGGGTCGAAAGCGTCAGCGCCCTGAAGCGTCTGCATAGCCGGGGCTATCAGCTGGTTATGCTGACCGGCGACAATGAAATTACCGCCAACGCCATTGCCCGTGAAGCGGGCATCGACCGGGTGATTGCCGGTGTGCTGCCGGAAGGTAAAGCGCAGGCCATTAGCCAGCTTCAGCAGCAGGGGCAGCAGGTGGCGATGATCGGTGACGGCATTAACGACGCCCCGGCGCTGGCACAGGCCGATGTGGGTATCGCCATGGGCGGCGGCAGCGATATCGCGATTGAGACGGCGGCAATTACGCTGATGCGCCAGGATCTCAACGCGGTGGCAGACGCGCTGGCGATTGCCAAAGCCACGCTGCGCAACATGAAACAGAATCTGCTGGGCGCTTTCGTCTATAACGCCTGCGGGATCCCGATTGCGGCCGGGGTGCTTTATCCGCTTACCGGTACACTGTTGAATCCGGTGGTGGCCGGTGCAGCGATGGCGCTCTCTTCCATTACCGTGGTGAGCAATGCTAACCGACTGATCCGCTATCGCCCGCCGCAGGATTAAGTCGGCGTCGATCGCCTCCGGCAAGCGCTGCGTTTTGCTCTGTCACTCAGCGACTTATCGCGTTAGCATGACAGGTCACGGTGCGATAAGACGGGGGAGATAATGGGGAAACTACGACACGCCCTGCGGCAGCTGTCGCGCAGGTTCTGGCCGGTGACGTATCGCTATCCGGCGCTGGATCTCTCTCTGGGGGAGCGGCATCTGCATCTGGTGGGCAGTATCCATATGGGCACCCACAATATGATGCCGCTGCCGGAGGCGCTGCTGGCGCAGCTTAAGCGCGCCGATGCGCTGATTGTCGAGGCCGATATCACCTCAGGCGGATCGCCCTTCAGCGACAGCGACATCTGTCCGCCGCTGGCGCAAAGACTGTCGCCGGAACGGTATCAGCAGATCGAGCGCCTGTGCACAGAGCTGAGTATTGACCTGCCCCGGATCGATACGCTCCCCGCCTGGCAGGTGGCGCTGATGCTCCAGGCGCAGCAGGCGCAGCGGCTCGGCCTGCGTGCCGACTGCGGCATTGACTATCAGCTGCTGCTGGCCGCGAAAGCGCAGCAAAAACGGATCGTTGAACTGGAAGGTCCGGAAACTCAGCTCGCGCTGTTAAAGTCGCTGCCGGACGACGGTATGCCGCTGCTGGAGGATACGCTGGAGCACTGGCACGTTAACGCCCGGCTGCTGCAAACAATGGTGAGCTGGTGGCTGGAAGCGCCGCCGGGCAACGGCGGCAGGCTGACTCTGCCGGGCACCTTTAGCAGCAGCCTCAGCGATGTGTTAATGCATCAGCGTAATCAGAATTGGTGCCGGCAGCTGCACGCGCTGCCGCCGGGCAGATATGTTATGGCGGTGGGGGCACTGCATCTTTACGGTGAAGGGAATCTTCCCGAACTGCTGCGGAAATAAAAAAAAGGCCGATATCTCTATCGGCCCGTCAATAATAAAGTTTTTATGATTTTGGTTATCTATCAGCACGTATGCTGACGCGGGCAGATTGTCGCGCAAAGCGCACTTTTTCGCCAGTACTTTTATTCATCAATTTTGTGCATCCCGTGCGGGAAAGCATCAAAAGGGTCAACGCCATGACGCCGGCAGTAAAACTACTTGAAAAACAAAAAGTAAACTTCACGCTTCATCCTTACGATCATGACCCGAATGAAATCCATTTTGGTGATGAGGCGGTGCGTAAGCTGAATCTTGACGCCGACAGGGTGTATAAAACGCTGCTGGTTGCCCTGAACGGTGATAATAAAACGCTGGCGGTCGCGGTGACGCCGGTGGCCGGGCAGCTGGATCTGAAAAAAGTCGCAAGGGCGCTGGGGGCCAAAAAGGTCGAAATGGCCGATCCGCAGTTTGCCCAGCGCAGCACCGGCTACCTGCTGGGTGGCATCAGCCCGCTCGGTCAGAAAAAACGCCTGCCGACGGTTATCGACGATCCGGCGCAGCAGTTTGCCACCATTTATGTCTCCGGCGGCAGACGCGGACTGGATATCGAGCTGGCTCCGACAGATCTGGCCGCGCTGCTCAGCGCCAGCTTTGCCGATATCGCCAGGCGCGACTAGTCAGACCGCTGATCCACCAGCCGATCGATCATCCAGCGACCGGCGGGGCCGGGCGGTGATTTCCGTGACCAGGCGACGTCAACGCGGATATTTTGCGGCCAGCCCACCACCGGCAGCTCACGCAGCTTCTGGTGGCCAAACTGCTCGGTTAACCAGCGCGGCAGTACGCTCCAGCCAAATCCCTGTTCCGCCATCTCCAGCAGCAGCAGATACGACGGCGCCAGCCAGACCTTTCCTCCCGGTACGGGATCTTCTTCAACCCAGGTGTTCAGTCGCAGCTGCCGCAGCGCGTACAGCTGCTCTTCGCTTACCGAATCCTGCTGTGCCAGAGGATGATCGCGGTGCAGATAAATCGCCATTTTTGCCTCCACCTGCAAACGTCTTACGCAGATATTGGCCGGATAACGATCCTGAACCCGTATCACGCCAATATGCGCCCGGCCGCTTTGCAGCAGGTCGATAACGTCGCCGTCCTCGGCAATCATGCATTCAAACTCAATATCGGGATAGCGGTTGGCAAAGCGTTTCAGCAGCTGTTCATGGTGGTCGGCCTGCCAGAAATCCGAGATCGCCAGCCGCAGACAGGGTTCGACATCCCCCGCCAGTCGGATCGCCAGCTCATCCAGCTTTGCCGCCGCGTTCAGTATCGCTTTTACCTGCGTCAGCACGCGCTGGCCGTGGTCGGTCAGTACCGGCGTACGCGCCTCACGGTTAAACAGCTCCAGGCCAAGATCGCTCTCCAGATTCGCTACGGCGGTGCTGATCGTGGACTGGCTTTTACGCAGCGCGCGGGCGGCGGCAGAAAACGAGCCGCTTTCCACGGTTTGGACAAAGGCTTCGAGGGATTCGGGTGAGTAGCGCATCGGTCATGTATCGCTTTTATCGATGGATATTCATTTTATCTTAGCAGTAAAAGGATAGAAAATAGCACTTCGAATTGACTCAGGAGGACATATGTCCACTCGCACGCTGAAAGAACGTTTTTACCATGCCTTAGGCTTCGAAGTCGTCGCCATTGCAATCGTCTCCCCCGTTGCTGCATGGCTGATGGATAAACCGCTGTTTCAGATGGGCGCGCTGGCGATCATGCTCTCCACGGTCGCGATGGTCTGGAATATGATTTACAACGCCGGATTCGATCGCGTTTTCCCGCGTGAACGCGTGCAACGCGGGCTGGGTCTGCGCGTGATGCATGCGCTGGGCTTTGAAGGGGGCTTTATTCTGATTGGTCTGCCGCTGGCCGCGTGGATGCTGGGCGTTTCGCTGTGGCAGGCGTTTCTGGTCGAGATTGGCTTCTTCCTGTTTTTCCTGCCCTACACGGTGGTCTACAACTGGATCTACGACAAGCTGCGCGATCGTCTGATACGCTCCCGCCAGCAGCGTCAGGCCAGCTCATGCTGATTAGCGGACAGGGCGCGCCGTACGCGCCCTGTCCAATCCCCTATTTATCCTGCTGCGCCTTCCGATAGACAATTTCACCGGCAGGCTGGAGCTTCGCCGCGTACAGCGGTGAATGGCTCTGAATGTACTGCTTCAGCACTTCCGCATCAACAAAGCCGGTATTCACGTAGCCGGGCAGCTTATCCACCTCGGGATAGCCGTCGCCGCCGGTCGCGTTGAAGTTAAGGGTGGCCATGCGGTACATTTTGTCGTCCTGGAGCGGTTCACCGTTAATCTTCACCTCGCTGACGTCGTTACCGTCCGCCACCAGGCTGACGCGGGCAAACTGCGCGTAGGCGCCGGAGTCCACCTGCTTGTTCGCAACCGCAGCCAGATAGCGGCGCACCTCGCTGCCGTTCATCTCCACGTAAGCCAGCGTGTTGCCAAACGGCTGCACTTTAAGCACGTCTTTATAGGTGATTTTTCCCGGCTCGATGGAGTCGCGGACGCCGCCGCCGCTCATCACTGCAAAGTCGGCCTTGGTGCGATCAATCAGTCCTTCCAGGATCAGCCGCGCCATATTGGTCTGCACAAAGCGAACCTTACTGCGATCGCCTTCAAGATGCCCGTTCACGCTGCCGATGGTGACGCCGAGCTGCGCCTCGCCCTTTTTCTGGAACGGGGTCAGCAGCTTCATCATGGCCGGATTTTTTTCAATTTCCGGGGTGTAGTTGACCCAGCTGGTGCCGCCGTCGGCGTTGGTCACCTTGTGCTTGAGGTTGATAGGCACCAGCTCATAGTGCTCCAGCTTCAGCGTACCGTTACGGAAGGTGAAATCAGCGCGACCGATGTATTTGCCCCACTCGTGGGCCTGCACAATCCAGGTGCCGTTTTGCTGGTCCGGCGTACAGGGCGTACCCGGCACGTAGTCCACCTGCTTAACGTTTTCCTGCGCCATACAGACCGGGTTCTGCGAGTGGCCGCCGACGATCATATCGAGGTAACCCGGCGGCAGGGCGCGGGCCATTTCCACATCGCCCGGCGCGTTAGAACCGTGATTGCCGTTATCATAATGCCCCATGTGGGTGGCGGCGATAATGACATCCGGCTTCTCCTTCGCCCGCAGCGCTTCCACCACGGCTTTGGCTTCCTCCGCCGGTTTATGGAAGACGATATCGGTGAAATTTTCCGGGTTGCCAATCTTTGCCGTATCGTCGGTGGTCAGGCCGATAACCGCGATTTTCAGCCCCATACGATTAAACAGCGCCCAGGGCTGGAACAGGCGTTCGCCGGTACTTTTCTGGTAGATATTGGCCGAGAGCAGCGGGAACTTCGCCCACTTTTGCTGCTGACGCAGCACCGACAGCGGGTTGTCAAATTCGTGATTGCCAATCGCCATCGCGTCGTAGCCAATCAGGTTCATGCCGCGAAAGTCGGGTTCAGCATCCTGTAGATCGGATTCCGGTACGCCGGTATTGATGTCCCCGCCCGAGAGGATCAGCACCCCGCCGCCGTGCGCCTGCACGTCTTTGCGGATCCGGTCCATCATCGTCTTCTGCGCGGCCAGGCCATACTCCCCGTGCTCGTTATTCCAGAAGCGACCGTGGTGATCGTTGGTATGCAGTACGGTGAATTTGTAGGTGCGATCTTTGACCCACGCCTGCGCCATCAGTGGCGCGCTGAGCAGGGTGACCGTCAGCAGGGTCAGGACACGTTTCTTGGTTACCGGCACGGCGTTTCTCCTTGTTAAGCAACGGCATCTTCCTCGCAGAGTGCGCCTGCGGGCAAAACAGCTGGCAAAAGTATTCACTTTTTGTGGCAGCCTGGCAACCGCAGAGCAGAAATAGCTCTAAATGGTAATTACTCGTGCAAAGGTTGTTATTTATAAATAGAGCCTTACTACGCGTCTCGCTTCATTCCTATAAAAATAGATATGGATTACAGGTTAATTTAATGGCAAGTGAACAAACCCTCTCATCTTCACCCGCACCGCTGCGCCGCACGGCGTTTGGTGTACTCGGCGCGATCAGCGTGGCGCATCTGCTTAACGATATGATCCAGTCGCTGATTCTGGCGATCTATCCGCTGCTGCGTGAGGACTTCTCCCTCAGCTTCGTGCAGATCGGCATGATTACCCTCACCTACCAGCTCACCGGATCGCTGCTACAGCCGCTGATTGGCCACTTTACCGATAAACATCCGCAGCCCTGGTCGCTGCCGGTTGGCATGGGCTTTACCCTCTCCGGCCTGATCCTGATGGCGGTGGCAGGTAACTTCACGATGGTGCTGATCGCCGCCGCGCTGGTTGGCACCGGATCGTCGGTTTTCCATCCGGAATCCTCGCGCGTGGCGCGGATGGCCTCGGGCGGGCGTCATGGTCTGGCGCAGTCGCTGTTTCAGGTCGGCGGTAACTTAGGCAGTTCGCTCGGCCCCCTGCTGGCGGCGCTGATTATCGCCCCCTACGGGCGCGGCAATATGGCCTGGTTCTCGCTGGCGGCGCTGCTGGCGATTGTCGTCCTGTTACAAATCAGCCGCTGGTATCAAACGCAGAACCGGATAGCGAAGAAAAGCACGGCAACGTTTGTCAGTCCGCTGCCGCGTAAAAAGGTCGCTTTGGCCATCGGTATTCTGCTGGTGCTGATCTTCTCCAAATACTTTTATCTCGCCAGCCTGAGCAGCTATTACACCTTCTATCTGATGCAGAAATTCGGCCTGTCGGTGCAGAACGCACAGCTGCACCTGTTTGCGTTTCTGTTCGCCGTGGCTGCGGGAACGGTGATTGGTGGACCTATTGGCGACAAAATTGGCCGCAAGCGGGTAATTTGGGCATCTATCCTCGGCGTAGCCCCTTTCACGCTGCTGCTGCCGCACGCCAGTTTAATGTGGACCGGGGTGCTGTCGGTGATTATCGGCTTCGTGCTGGCCTCGGCATTTTCAGCCATTCTGGTGTATGCCCAGGAGCTGATCCCGGGTCGTATCGGTATGGTTTCCGGTCTGTTTTTCGGTTTTGCGTTCGGCATGGGTGGACTCGGTGCCGCGCTGCTAGGTCTGCTTGCCGACCACACCAGTATTGAACTGGTCTACCAAATCTGCGCTTACCTGCCGCTTCTGGGTATTCTCACAGCTTTCCTGCCTGATAATCGAGGTAAATAGTCTCATCCCGGTGCAATTGTCTGTATTTTGCACCGGTTCACTCTCCTGTAACACCAGCGCTCTAATCTGATAAGTGACTAAAATCGTACTTACTGTCAACTTTTCCCTCTTGGCTCATATTTTTTTCGATTATTGCCAATTATCACAAGCGTCATGATGCATTATGCCATACACTGAAATCTTACAAGTGGACACATTTATTACTCAAAGTAATTCGAGTTGCAGCTAAGCGGGATCCCCCCAGCCCGGCACATGGACAGCAGGGCATCTGACACTTGAAGTATGACGAGCAGGCATACATAAGGAGACAGGCATGCACCACACCACACCGCTTATCACCACCATTGTAGGAGGCTTAGTTCTCGCCTTCCTCCTTGGTATGCTGGCTAACCGCCTGCGCATCTCCCCCCTTGTCGGCTACCTGCTGGCCGGTGTGTTAGCAGGCCCGTTTACACCTGGCTTTGTCGCGGATACCAACCTGGCTCCTGAGCTGGCCGAACTGGGCGTTATTCTGCTGATGTTTGGCGTCGGTTTACACTTCTCTCTAAAAGATCTGATGGCGGTAAAGTCGATAGCCATTCCCGGTGCGATTGCGCAGATAGCCGTCGCTACGCTGCTGGGAATGGGGCTGTCGTGGGCGTTAGGCTGGTCAATGATGACCGGCATCGTATTTGGACTGTGCCTGTCCACCGCCAGTACCGTGGTGCTGCTGCGTGCGCTTGAAGAACGTCAGCTGATTGACAGCCAGCGCGGGCAGATTGCGATTGGCTGGCTGATTGTCGAAGACCTGGCGATGGTGCTGGCACTGGTGCTGCTGCCGGCTATTGCCGGGATGTTTGAAGAGGGTAATGCCTCTATCGGCCTGCTGCTGTTTGACCTGGTGCTGACCATTGGTAAAGTGGTTGCCTTTATGGTGCTGATGATGGTGGTGGGTCGCCGCGTGGTGCCGTGGATCCTCGCCCGCAGCGCCGCTACCGGTTCCCGTGAGCTGTTTACCCTGGCGGTGCTGGCGTTGGCGCTGGGCATTGCCTACGGCGCGGTTGAGTTCTTTGATGTCTCCTTCGCCCTGGGCGCCTTCTTTGCCGGTATGGTGCTTAACGAATCTGAGCTGAGCCATCGTGCGGCGCACGACACCCTGCCGCTGCGCGACGCCTTTGCCGTGCTGTTCTTTGTTTCCGTGGGTATGCTGTTTGACCCGATGATTCTGGTTGAGCAGCCGCTGGCGGTACTGGGCGCGCTGGCCATTATCGTCTTTGGTAAGTCTCTGGCCGCGCTGTTCCTGGTGCGGCTGTTTGGTCACTCTAAGCGTACGGCGCTGACCATTTCCGTCAGCCTGGCGCAGATCGGTGAGTTTGCCTTTATTCTGGCGGGACTGGGCGTTACGCTGAACCTGCTGCCGGAAACCGGGCGGAATCTGGTCCTCGCCAGCGCGATCCTGTCGATTATGCTTAACCCGGTTCTCTTTGCCGTGCTGGAGCGCTATCTGGCTAAAACCGAAACCATCGAAGAACAGACGATGGAAGAGGCGATAGAAGAAGAGAAGCAGATCCCGGTGGATTTATGCAATCACGCGGTAGTGGTTGGTTTTGGCCGCGTTGGGAGTCTGCTGGGCAGCCGCCTGATGGAAGCGGGTATTCCGATTGTGGTGGTGGAGAACAGCCGTCCACGCGTTGAGGCACTGCGTGAGCAGGGTATTAAAGCGGTGCTCGGCAACGCCGCCCGTAGCGACACGATGGACCTGGCGCGGCTGGACTGCGCACGCTGGCTGATGCTGACCATTCCCAACGGCTACGAGGCCGGTGAAATTGTTACCGCCGCCCGTGAAAAGCGCCCGAATATTGAGATAATTGCCCGCGCCCACTACGACGATGAAGTCGATTACATCATGGAGCGCGGCGCGGACCGCGTGGTTATGGGCGAACGCGAAATTGCCAACAGTATGCTGAATCTGGTGCTGGTCAATCCGCAGGAGTCTCCGGCGGAGTGTCCTATTTAATCGGAAAACCGGGGGCGCCGTATCAGCGCTCCCAGTATGACTCTTCCAGACTGTCTTCCCGCTCCGGCAGGCCGCGCGTCAGGCGCGGCGAATGCTGGTTGAGCAGCTGATAGCTGACGCGGTTGGCGTATTTACACACCTGCGCCAGCGAGGAATAGGTCAGGTAGCTCCGCGCATGTTTGCTGGAGTTAGGGACGTTGCTACGGTGGAAGTTGTTCGCGGTGATGTCGTGCAGCAGCGCCGCCAGTGCGCCGTCTCCCGCACCGTTGGTGTTCATGATTTTTTCCGGGCCGCCCATGTAAGGCGCAATATGAGAAAAAATCTTCAGCGGAGCGGTACAGTCACGATGCCGCATCGCACGGCTGAACTCATACTGGTTAAACTCGGGGATCGCCCCCGGCAGCAGCGGATGGCGCGTCGTCCGCTTGCCCTCTTCTTCGGTAAATCCTGCCATATACAGCCCGTTCGGTCCGGCGGTACACAGCACCAGATCCACCCAGTCCAGGGCAACGTTTGCCGCCTGAAGCGGGTCCCGTTCACCGGTCAGTTCAAAGGCTTCATCTTCGTTCATCGCCACAATCGACACGTTCTCGCGCAGGAAGTCGCACCAGTACTGCGGATTATCGGCAATCACGTATTTAGTACCCAGCGTCAGCACGACCGGGACATTGTACTTTTTGGCATAGCTGATGGCCTGTGCGGTGGCTTCCGGCATCGGCTCTCCGGGCTTACAGCGCACCAGATACGCGCTGAGCACCAGCGCGGATGCTCCGGCAATCACCTCTTCCGGGATACTTTCCGCCCGCAGCTGATTCGTCATTCCCGGACTGATGGCGAAGGTACGCTCACCGTTCTCGCCGACCAGGGTAAAGCAGCGGCCGATAGGCCCGTCCACGCCCTGTAAATAGTTGAGGTCAGTACGGCTGGAGGTATGGCACAAATAGCGGTAGGCGTAGTCGCCAATCTGGATATTGTTGCACATTACGCCCAGCAGCACCGAACGATCGTCGGCCAGCACGGAGTAGTTATGCAGCGTGTTACCAATGGTGCCGCCGGCAAACTGGTGAGTGATCAGCCCTGCCTGCGTCAGCTCCTCATAGAGCGCTTCCGCCGCGTCATCTTCGATCACCAGCGAGTGTCCGACGCTCAGGCCATAGCGCTGTATCACTTCATCATCAACCCGGGCCTCAATATCAACGAGGATCTGGTCGATACCCACAATCCAGCTACTGGCGGCATCGTTCTCCGGCTGGGCGGCCTGAAGCAGCGGATCGCGCGCGCTCACGGGGAAATAGTGTTTGGATTTACGTTTACCGGGGAATTTCATGATTGCAGGCCAGCAGAAGATTCGGGGGCCAATCATAGCACAGGAATATTGCGCCGCGATCGGCCGGGCACGGCCGATCGCATCGCCCGTTAACGGAACTCGTTAACCAACGCCACCATCATGTCGATGTGTGCGTCGTCGTCGTTCAACGCCGGAATATATTCAAAACGCGTCCCGCCCGCGTGCAGGAAGAACTCGCGGTTCTGCTCGTTGATCTCTTCCAGCGTTTCAAGACAGTCCGAGGCAAAGCCGGGGCTCATCACCTGTACGTGCTTCACGCCTTTCGCCGGCAGCGCCTGCATGGTTTCGTCGGTATACGGCGTCAGCCAGGGTTCACGACCAAAGCGCGACTGGAAGGTCAGCATCGCCTCACTATTTCCGAGGCCCATCGAAGTCTTCAGCGCCTCGAAGGTCTGATAGCAGCGCTGTGGATAGTCATCGCCCTCATCGGCGAAACGCTGCGGAATACCGTGGAATGAGGCCACCAGCAGATCGGGCTTGCCGTGCTGCGCAAAGGAACGTTCTACCGTTGCCTTCAGCGCGGCAATATAGGCAGGATGCTCAGCGTAGTCGCGGATAAAATGCACCGACGGCAGGCTGCGGTAATCGGCAAACACGCGGCTCACGCCGTCCCATACCGAGGCGACGGTGGAGCAAGAGAACTGGGGATAGAGCGGCAGAACGATCAGGCGGTTTACGCCCTGCGCCAGCAGGCTGTCGATGGCGCTCTTCAGGCTGGGATTGCCGTAGCTCATGCCCAGCGCCACCGGAATATCCAGTTTTCCAGCCAATGCGTCGCGCTGACGTTTACTGAAGACCAGCAGCGGTGAACCTTCGTCCGTCCAGACCGATGCGTACAGCTTTGCCACCCGCGGTGAGCGAATGGGTAAAATGCCAAGATTAAGGATCGGCCACCACAGCCAGCGCGGGGTATCAACCACACGTTTATCGCTGAGGAACTGCTTGAGATAGCGTTTGACCGCCGGTGCCGTAGGCGCATCTGGCGTGCCTAAATTGACCAGCAGGACGCCTGGCTTATCTTGCCTCATTGTTATTCCTTTTGATGGCATCATAAGAGATGAAAACGAGACTTATTCTAGCGGAAATTTGCGGGGGGAAAACCAATTGCTGCAAAAGGAGCCAGAATTATCCGGCTCCTTTAGGATTTAACCGAGGATTTTAGCCAGCTCAGCGCTGACTTCGCTCACTTTACGCGTGCCGTCAATTTTGTTGTAGACGGTGTTGCCTTCGGCGGCTTCTTTGCTGTAGTAGGCAATCAGCGGCGCAGTCAGCTGATGGTATTCCACCAGACGCTTACGGACGGTTTCTTCCTGATCGTCTTTACGGGTGGTCAGCTCTTCGCCGGTCGCATCGTCTTTACCTTCCACCTTTGGCGGATTGAAGGTGACGTGATACACGCGGCCGGAGGGCGCATGCACGCGGCGCCCGATGATACGCTCAACGATCAGTTCGTCCGGTACGTCGAACTCGAGCACGTTATCCACTTTAATGCCTGCATCCTTCATGGCATCTGCCTGAGGAATGGTGCGCGGGAAGCCGTCCAGCAGGAAACCGTTACGGCAGTCTTCCTGAGCGATACGCTCTTTGACCAGCGCGATAACAAGTTCATCAGTCACCAGTTTACCGGCATCCATAATCTCTTTGGCTTTTAAGCCTAACTCAGAGCCGGACTTCACTGCGGCACGCAGCATATCACCCGTGGAGATTTGCGGAATTCCGTATTTCTCCATAATAAACTGAGCCTGTGTCCCCTTACCTGCACCCGGAGCCCCGAGCAGAATAATACGCATTGCGTAAATCCCCTTGCGAATTGCTTATATGATTACTGTATCCAAGGACATGAACATAACATTATGCCCTGCGCTCCACAAGGAAACGCGGGGTTAGCCTGCATCGGCAAAGCGCGCCAGCGCGACCCGGCGGCGGGCATACAGCGTTTGAAAGACGACCGCCAGGATGATGATCGCCCCGCCAATAACCGCTTGAATTGTCGGGGTTTCGCCAAGGAATATCTTCATCCACAGCGGAGCCAGAGCCGTCTCTAACAGCAGGAACAACCCCGCGTTCGCCGGCGAAACATAACGTGTAGATAATGTGATCAGTCCCATGGCTAAAGGCATAATTAACGCCCCTTCGGCTAACATCCAGCCAAACTGCGTATAAGAAAGCATTTTCAGATTTTCAAGCAGCGCCGGACCGGATGAAATGGCCACGATCGCCGAGGCCAGGATCGCCCCAAGGGAGGGCAGCCCGGCCGTGCCACCGCTCACGCGGGAGGTAAATATAAAGGCCAGCGCCATCGAGAAGGCCGTCGCCAGCGCGTAGAGGTTAGCGATGCCGCTGTGACCGATGCCGCGCCCCGACATCACGATGGCAACCCCGACAATCCCCGCCAGCGATGCCATCATCACACTGCGATCGATGCGCATTTTAAAGAACAGACGGGAAATCAACGCGGAGATAAACGGCGTTGAGGAGATAATCACCAGCACCGTCGCTACATTTCCACGATTCAGCGCATTGACAAAGCAGGCCGAAGCGATGCAGAAAAACAGCGTGGACAGCGCGTTCTCGCGCGTCAGCCAGGGCGTACCGAGGATCGGGCGACTCTGCCGCCAGAACAACCACACCAGCAGGCAGATCCCCCACATAAACAGGCCGCGCAGGACAACGATCGACCACGAGTTTTCAATATTCATCATGCGGATAAATACCGAGTCGGTGCTGAGAATAATGCCGCCCAGGATGCCGATCAGATTACCGTTCAGCGGCAGTGCGTTCTTCATTTTCCCTCCCACAGGGTCTGTAGTTGACGTTCAATTTCACGGCTGCAATCCACCGTTTTCCTGCCGTCTCCCCGCGCCTGGCACGACAAGCGCACGGTTCCGGTATCCGCAAAATAGCTGGCTCCTGCCGCCCTGACCTGTTGCTTGCGCGTGTCGCTGAGCGGCGGTACGCGAAAACAGCTGAACGGTAGCCCGGCGGCGCTTATCGCGTTGACCTCCACGCCTGCGGGATCCTTCATGGAAAGTGAACCCACGGCGGCCATATTGAACGGCAGCCAGCTGCCGCTGCGGATATTGTTCAGCGCCTCTTTTAGCGGCTTGTCGGAGGCGGTGGACTCTTCAAACAGCCGCAGCTCGCTGCGCAGCAGGGTACTGAAGTCCCCCGGCCGCAGGGCAATAATTGCCAGGCCCACGGTCAGTGAAGCGTGCTTATGCAGCGGCGCGACAAAGGCGGAACTGCCGGCAGTCAGCTCGGTATGCCGACAGGTCGCAAAGCTGTGGGAAGCATCGACGACCCCTTTCCCCTTACTGTTCTTCAGGCTGTTCACTTCACCGGTACAGGGATTGACATGGGTAATAATCGGCACCGATCCCGGCCCCGGACAGTGCTGTCCCGGGATCGTGAACAGTTCGCTTATCGGCTGATAGTGAGCGTGCCGGGCAAGACAGAGCGTGGTTTCCTGCTTGTGGAGCAGATGTGAAAGGATCACCAGCCCGACCCGCACCGACTGGACCAGAAACAGATCGTATTTCTCCAGCCGGTAAAGACGGGACAGCTCCTCACGAAGCTCATCTCTCAACGCACGCGACCGTTGGTAAAACCGATCGCCGTGAACCTGCTGAAGCTGCATGGAAAGTGAAGAGTTATCCATCAGTTAATCAGCTCCTGCTGGTAAAGCAGCGGCATGACGTTGTTACGAAAGATGGAGCCTACGGCAATCTCGCAGGGGGGCCTGCGGTAATTCACCCAGGCGATCTCTTCAATCTCCTGTCCGGCACGCGGCTGCCCGCTGATGTCTACGCGATAGACGTGATTTTCAATGGCCGTCCCCTCAAACTCTGCCCGGCCGTGAAACAGGCCGAAGGGCTGAAAGCTTTTCACCTCTACACCCAGCTCTTCCTGGAGTTCACGTTTCAGGCAGCTGAGATGATCTTCACCGACCAACGGTTTCCCGCCGGGAGAGATAAAGACGCTGGTGCCCCGTTTACGCGTCAGCAGCAGCGAACGCTGATGAATGATGATGGCGGCACACTTCACAATAATACTCATGGCACACTCCGGTGGACGTAGCCCTAAGGCTACGCCTGGATAAACGGGTAGCGGTTCAGGCAGCAGCGCTGTCTTTCAGCTGTGGGCTAAACAGGGTTTCGCCTGACAGGAAGCGCACAATGTTTTGCGCCAGCGGTGCCTTCTCGCGCAGATAGGCGAGGATCACCTCGTCCGACGGGGTAGAGAAGCTGTCGGCAAAGATGCTGATCCCTTCCAGCGATTTGGTTGAGATACCCAGCTGAAGCAGACGATACTTCACGTCATCCGCCGACTGGGCGAATTCATAAATCGGTGACTGATACTGGATATCGTACTGGGCCATCATCTCCACCAGGAATGTCTTGGCCACCGGTCGCTGTTCCGGGAACTCCATCTGATAGTGGGTAATTCCATCATTAACGGTGGTAATCCCGTTACGGTGGCAGAAATCAACCAAATGGGCATGAATAGCCAATTTTTCTCCCAGAAGAACCAGGTTTTTCCGATAGTTAAGGATGTCATTTTCCAGGTTTTCAATGGCGATGGAGCGGAATGCTCCGCTGATGTCCGCCACGGTGTGATCGATAACCAGATCGCCAAAACGTTTTTTAAGTTCATCAACGCGATGTGAAAGAATGCCGCGGTGCAGCGAACAGCCGCTGTTTCCTGACCAAAGATGAACGGGAATACCTTGTAACATCAGATAACATGCTGCCAGCGTACTGTCGCGTCCACCGGTAAACATCACGAGCTGTGGTTTTACGGAATTCTGGTTTTTCATCGTCATTTCCTTCACATAGCGGTTAAGCGTAATCGTGGGCAGACAGGAATTAATCTTAATAAATTATTGATATTAATATTGAAAAATTAAAAACCGCACGAAGTGTAACCTCTGAAACGGTGAAGCCAGAGTAGGTAAAATCGACTGGACTTTAAAATGATATAAACAGACACTGCGTGTGAGATTTTCTAACAGGTAGAGTTATGTCCGGGCTTCCGTCACTGCGCGCCCTGCGCTATTTTCATCATGCGGCGCTGCACCAAAGTTTCAGCCTCGCGGCACAGTCGCTGAACGTGACACACAGCGCCGTCAGCCATCAGATAAAACTGCTGGAGGGGTGGCTGGATAAGCCGCTGTTTCTGCGGACCGGCGGTCGGGTACAGCTGACGTCGGACGGTGAGCGGCTGAAGGTCTGCTGTATGCAGGCGTTTAGGGAGATTGAATCGACCTGCGAGAAAATTCGCGCACGGAATCAGCACAGTCTGACCATCTCCTGCGCCCCAAGCTTTCTTGCCCAGTGGCTGATCCCTCGTATCAGCCGCTTTACCCGCCGCCACGAGGATATCGCCCTGACCTTTCAAACCCATGTGGATATTGAACGGGTGCGCAGCGAACACTGCGATGTACTGATCGTCAGCCACGAGCAGGCCTTAAGTGACGATATCGCCGCCACGCTGATTACCGTGGACTACATTGGCCCGGTCTGTTCCCCGGCGTTTCACGATCGTTTTACCTATGAAACTGATTTTTCCACCCTGCCGCTGCTGCACGCGGATACCCGGCTGCATGCCTGGGCAGAATGGGCGAAAAAAACCGGCGCGCGCGGTGATTTCTGGGCCGGTCGTCATTTCGATAACCTGTCTCTGGCTATTCAGGCTGCCCGCAGCGGGATGGGCATTATCATGACGCCGCAGATCCTGGTAAAAAAAGAGTTACAGGACGGCTCGTTAATTGCACCGCTGGGATTTGCCGAAGTGGATCGCGCCACCTGGATGATGGTGAAAGCAACCCGCCAGGAAGAGAGTGAGGTGATGCTGTTTCGTCGCTGGCTGCTGGAGGAAGCCTCCGCCGGAGATTAGTTCATACCGGCCGGATAGCGGGGCTGAAAACCTGTTTAGCGGGCATAAAGAAACGGGGCCAGAAAATCTGGCCCCGTTATCGCGGTAATGCGTTGTGCTATCAGCCCAGCAGCAGCTGATTCATCCGGCGGATAAACTGGTTTGGATCGTCCAGCGATCCTTTCTCGGCCAGCAGAGCCTGGTCCAGCAGCAGCGCGATCCACTCGGCGAAACGTGCTTCGTCCTGGGTTTCGGCCGCACGTTTAACCAGCGCGTGATCCGGGTTAAGCTCGAACAGATACTTCACTTCCGGCACGTCCTGGCCTGCGGCGGCAAACAGCTTGGCCATCTGGGTGCTCATTTCGTTGGCGTCGGTCGTCACGATTGCCGGCGTATCGGTCAGGCGATGGGTCAGACGCACGTCTTTCACCCGATCAGCCAGCAGCGTTTTCACGCGCTCAACGAACGGCTCCAGCGCCTTTTCTGCTTCCTTCTGCTCTTCGGTTTCTTCGTCGTCCAGCTTGCTCAGCGATTCGTCGGTTTTGCTCACCGACTGGAAGGGTTTACCGTCGAACTCGGTCAGGTAGCTCATCATCCATTCGTCAATACGATCTGAGAGCAGCAGCACCTCAATACCTTTCTTACGGAACAGCTCAAGGTGTGGGCTGCTCTTCGCCGCGGCATAGCTGTCTGCGGTGATAAAGTAGATCTTCTCCTGACCTTCCACCATACGGCTGATATAGTCTTCCAGCGAAACGGTCTGCGCCGGGCCGTCGCTGCTGGTGGAGGCAAAGCGCAGCAGCTTGGCGATTGTTTCAATATTGCCGCTGTCTTCCGCCGGGCCCTCTTTCAGGGCCAGACCAAACTGCTGCCAGAAGGTCTGATACTTCTCTTCATCATCCTTCGCCACTTTTTCCAGCATTTGCAGCGAACGCTTGGTCAGCGCACCGCGCAGAGACTGGGTGATGCGGCTGTCCTGTAGGATCTCACGCGAGACGTTCAGCGGCAGATCGCTGGAGTCGATCAGACCTTTCACGAAGCGCAGATAGTTCGGCATAAACTGCTCGGCGTCGTCCATGATAAATACGCGCTGCACGTACAGCTTCAGGCCGTGCTTGTGATCGCGGTTCCACATATCCCACGGCGCCTGTGCCGGGATATACAGCAGGCTGGTGTACTCCTGCTTACCTTCCACGCGGTTGTGACTCCAGGTCAGCGGATCGGTGAAGTCGTGGGCAACGTGCTTGTAGAACTCTTTGTATTCTTCATCGCTGATTTCTGACTTATTGCGCGTCCACAGCGCCTGCGCTTTATTGATTTTTTCCCAGCCGGTGGTGCCGTCTTCTTCGTTGTGGGTTTCAATCTCAACCGGCAGAGCGATATGATCGGAGTATTTGCTGATGATACTGCGCACGCGCCAGGCATCGAGGAATTCATCTTCCCCTTCGCGCAGATGCAGCGTGATCTCGGTGCCGCGATCTTCTTTGGTGATGTCGGCAATGGTGTAGTCACCTTCACCGGCAGATTCCCAATATACGCCTTCATCGGCGGCGGCACCGGCGGCGCGGGTGCGAACGGAAACCTTGTCAGCGACGATAAACGCCGAGTAGAAGCCTACGCCGAACTGACCAATCAGCTGGCTGTCTTTCGCCTGGTCGGATCCCAGTGATTCAAGGAAGGATTTCGTACCGGATTTAGCAATTGTCCCCAGGTTCTCAATGACCTCTTCCCGGCGCATACCGATGCCGTTGTCGCTCAGCGTCAGGGTGCGTTTTTCCTTATCAACCGACACACGCACGCGCAGATCACCATCGCCCTCGTAAAGGTCCGGGGTGGATAACGCACGGAAGCGCAGTTTGTCAGCGGCGTCTGAGGCGTTGGAGATCAGTTCGCGCAGGAAGATTTCTTTGTTTGAATAGAGCGAGTGGATCATCAGGTGCAGAAGCTGTTTTACCTCTGACTGGAAACCGCGCGTCTCTTGTCCTTTCATGGTCATTGCTACCTCAACTAAAAACAGGTTGATGAACGTTGAGGATAAAGGTGGGGGCAACGGCCGTTTTTTCAAGTCGGCACGATAATTCGTGCCGTTAAATGCTCAGAATTTAATCTTGTGCCGTCCGGCCAGCGAGTGGGACAGCGTAGTGCCATCGACCATTTCCAGCTCTCCGCCTACCGGCACACCGTGGGCGATGCGGCTGGCGTCCACGCCATACTGTTCACACAGGCTGGCAATGTAGTTGGCGGTTGCCTCCCCTTCCACCGTCGGATTGGTGGCGAGGATCACTTCCTGGATCGACTCTTTTTCCAGCCGCTGCTCCAGACGATCGAGACCAATGTCGCCCGGACCAATGCCGTCGAGCGGCGAAAGGTGCCCCATCAGCACAAAGTAACGCCCGGCAAACTGCCCGGTTTGTTCAATGGCATGAATATCAGCCGGGCTTTCCACAACGCAAATCTGACCGTTCTGCCGCCGACGAGGATTGCCGCAGATCGTGCAGATTTCCTGCTCGGTAAAGGTCCGGCAGTCGGCGCAGTGACCAATCTCGGACATCGCACGGGTTAACGCCTGCGCCAGACGCATGCCGCCGCTGCGGTCACGCTGTAGCAGATGAAAAGCCATGCGTTGGGCCGACTTTGGCCCAACGCCCGGCAGACAGCGCAGCGACTCCATTAATGCTTCAAGGAGCGGGCTGGTTTGCATCAGAACGGCATCTTGAAGCCGGGTGGCAGCTGCATCCCGGAGGAGACGGCGGCCATTTTCTCTTTCTGCGTTTCAGCAACGCGACGCGCCGCGTCGTTGAATGCCGCAGCGACCAGATCTTCCAGCATCTCTTTGTCATCTTCCAGCAGGCTTGGATCCACTTCTACGCGACGGCAGTTGTGCGCGCCGTTAATCGTGACCTTAACCAGCCCGGCACCGGACTCACCGGTCACTTCCATTGCGGCGATCTCTTCCTGTACCTGCGCCATTTTGTCCTGCATTTGCTGGGCCTGCTTCATCAGGTTGCCCAATCCGGCTTTACCAAACATACGGTTCTCTCTCTTTCGCTCGGGCCGCATCGTCGATACTGCGATGCAGCGGGTTACACAGGTCGGATACTTTCTTCATCAACGTCCGCATCAAAAAAGCGTTGCAGCGTCTGAATATTATTATCCGCGATAATCGACTGACGCGCCTGCGCCAGTTTTTCTTCATAAATTTTTTGTCGCCACTCCAGCGGTGTCAGCACTGCCGGATTATCATCTTCCACTACGGTTAATTCAATGGGATGACCGGCGGCGTTGTTCATCGCTTCGTTAAGCGCCTTCTGTGCCGATGGCGAATTCAGATGGCGCTGGCTGGAGCGGAGATGCAGGCAAACGCCGTTTTCCAGCACCTCTTTCCAGGCATTCAGCGCCAGCTGCTGCACCAGTCGTGGCATAGTCAGCGTAGCAATTTCTGCCGCCCAGCCGTCGCGCTCCAGTGATTCCGCCGTCAGCTTAACGATAAGCTCCGGCGTTTTTTCATGCTCCAGCGCGGTACGCAGCGCTTTGGGCGTGGCGACCGGCTCCGCTTTGATATCCTGAGCCGGGGTCTGCGCCTTCCAGCGATAGGCCTCTTCTTTTACCGGAGTAGTGGGTTCGGCATCCTGCCGGGAACGTGACTGACCGCGTTCGGTAACGGCGGCCAGGCGCTCCAGTGCCGAGCTAGCCGACCGCGCAACCTGCGCCGCCGGCTCACTCTTTTTTGGTTTATTTGCCCCCTGCTGGCGCAGCTGAGTGCGCGCCTGTAGCAGCTGGCTGGTGGCACCGGATAGCCCCGTCGGCGGCGGAACATCCGGGATAGTATGCGGTTCGGGCTGTCCGGACGGCGGTGCGACGGAAGCCGGAGCAGACGGGGCAGAAACCGGAGCGGACGGCGTGGAAGCCGGGGCAGACGGGGCCGAGGACGGACCCTCTGACGTCGGTGAGGTCTGTAGCGTAATGGCAGGGCGTGCAACCGGATCGGCAATCACCGCTTTGGGATGAAAGGCCAACGCACGTAGCAGCGTCATCTCTACGCCCATTCGTCTGTCCGGGGCCATCGGCAGCTCTTTTCGGCCCACCAGCAGCGTCTGATAATAGAGCTGGACGTCAGCCGGCGGCAGCACTCGGGCCAGCTCCCTCAGCCGCTGCTCGACGGCGGCCATGTCGTTTCCAAGCGCCGAAGGCAGCAGCTGCACCATCGCAATGCGGTGCAGCAGCGTCAGCATCTCTATCAGCAGCGCCTCCCACTCCACGCCGCGCGCCGCCGCCTGGTCAATCAGCGTCATCACCCGGCTTCCGTCGGCGTTCACCAGCGCCTCGATCAGCGCCAGCGGCTGCTCGTCGTCCAGCGTGCCGAGCATGTCGTTAACCGTTGCCGTGGTAATTTTCCCTTGCCCCATGGCAATCGCCTGATCGGTCAGACTCAGCGCATCGCGCATGCTGCCATCGGCGGCGCGGGCCATCAGCTGTAGCGCCCGCGTTTCGGACTCAATCTGTTCAACGCGCAGAATGTGTTCCAGCTGTCCGCGGATCTGATCCTGGTCAAGCGCCTTCAGATGGAACTGTAGGCAGCGCGACAGGATTGTCACCGGCAGCTTCTGCGGATCGGTGGTGGCTAGCAGGAATTTAACGTGTTCCGGCGGCTCTTCCAGCGTTTTCAGCAGCGCGTTAAAGCTGTGGCGCGAGAGCATATGGACTTCGTCGATCAGATAGACTTTAAAACGACCGCGCGCGGGCGCGTACTGCACGTTATCCAGCAGATCGCGGGTATCTTCAACCTTGGTTCGTGAGGCCGCATCGATTTCAATCAGGTCAACAAAGCGCCCCTGCTCGATCTCACGGCAGTTATCACACTGGCCGCACGGCGTGGCGGTAATACCGGTTTCACAGTTAAGCCCTTTTGCCAGCAGACGGGCAATGGTGGTCTTACCGACGCCGCGCGTACCGGAAAAGAGATAGGCGTGGTGGATGCGGCCAAGTGAAAGGCCGTTAGCCAGCGCGGTCAGGACATGCTCCTGACCAACAACTTCAGTAAACGCTTGTGGACGCCACTTTCGGGCCAGTACCTGATAGCTCATTCGGACTTCATCATTGTTTTTAAATCGATTAAACCTATAAGGATACTATAACAGAATCCTCCCCTGCCCGTCGCGGTTCCTGTCAATCCGTACAGCTATGCACCATCGTCAGCGTTCCCGGACATAAGCCTACATAAGGACAAACGTCTGTAGCCCCCGCCGGATAAGAGATGGCGTAATGTGATGTTTACACCGGATTAATTACACACTAAATGCTAAGAAATAGAGATGAAAAAATGCAAGATTTCGCCAGGCGCTGGCAATGCTTCTTTTATTAACGGATTAAACCACGATTAATGGATGAGACCACGCCGCCGGAGTTCACCCTCGCTGATAACGTCAAAAGGACCTTGACATGCACCCTCTTCCCTAAGCTGATAACGCGTTAATTTTACCCGGCACACTCGTCTGTTCCGGGTCCGACGGCGGCGGTCTGCCGGTTTTGTTGTTAGCTCTGCTGCGATAGCCTTATTTAATAGTGAGAACACACAATGAGAGTAGTTTGTGCCGTACTGAGCGTCCTGTTACTCGTGGCGCTGGGTTATATTTTTATCCAGCATCAGAACGCCCCTGAGCGCATCGCTCTGCTGAACGTTGAACGCATTATTGCCGAATCTACGCCGGGAAAAGCCGGGCGAGAGCATCTTGATATTATCGATCGGCGTTTCCAGCAGGGGCTGGACGAACTGCATAAAAGCTACCAGAACGCGCCAGAAGAGGAACAGCGCCGCGTGTTCGACAATGCAGAAGGGACGCTGGTTAGACAGTTCAGCGTGGAAGAGCGCAGCGTGAGCGATTCATTAAAGAAGATCATTCATGAGGAAGCCGAGAAATGGCGTCAGAATAATAACGTGAGTGCGATTTTTCCCTTGCAGCTGGCGCTGGTCAGCGACGGTAAGCAGCTGGACTCTACGGATGAGATACTGGCTGCGGTTAATCAGCGGGAGATTACTTTTGCTGAATTTCCGGAGTTAACGATTAATCAGCCGACATCAGCGGGGCAGCGTAAACCTGAGGGGCAGCAAAACATGCCGACAGCTGAAAAATAACCGCATTCTTAACAGGAAAGGAACAAGGATGACCTACCGATACCTCACCGGATAAGCAGGCAGAGGTATCGGCGTGGTTAACGGTTAGTGCCCCGGGAAGTTAACCAGGCTGTAAACATTCAGACCCAGCGCCTTCAGACGCGGTTCACCCGTCAGATCGAACAGATTGATAATAAACGCGGCGTCGTTCACCGTGCCGCCCGCGCGGCGGATGAGCGAAACGGTCGCTTCGATGGTGCCGCCGGTTGCCAGCAGATCGTCCACCACCAGCACCACGTCGCCCGGCTGAATCGCATCACAGTGCAGCTCTAGCCTGTCTGTACCGTATTCCAGCTCGTAGCTCTCAGAGAAGGTCTGACGCGGCAGTTTTCCCGGCTTACGTACCGGTACAAAACCGACGCCCAGCCCCAGCGCGACCGGCGCACCAAACAGGAACCCCCGCGCTTCCGTACCGACAACCTTGGTAATACCCGCGTTACGATAGCGTTCAACTAACAGCTCAATGCTCAGCGCATACGCTTTCGGGTCTTCCAGCAGGCTGGTAACGTCACGAAAAAGGATGCCCGGCTTTGGATAATCCGGGATGCTTTTGATACTGTTTTTAAGAAATTCAAGCTGCTGCGCAGTCGCGGTCATAATGTTATGCCTGGTAAAAAATAAATCTGACTCGCGCAGCTTCATTTCCCCTGCCGCCTGTCGGTCGGGTGAAATTCAGATATCCAGGGGAAGCCGCGCACGAAAACGACCAAATCTATGCAAAGCGCCCGGCAATTGCAACCGCGTTAGAGAAATTCAGCGATTTTCTTGCCCTTCATCAACGACCGGAAGCCTCGCCATAAACACCAGAAGACAGCAGAGGATGATCAGAAGCAACACACGCACCCAGAACATTTTCACCATCCAGAGCGAAAAGGCAAAGGTCAGTAAAATAAAAAGAATCGCTCTGCCCTTCGCCCCCGGCGGCATTGCCCGGTGCTGCTGCCAGTGGCGCAGGTAGCGACCAAATATCGAGCGGTGTAGCAGCCAGTGATGAAAACGCGGCGAAGAACGGGCAAAGCACCAGGCCGCCAGCAGCAAAAAGGGCGTGGTGGGCAGCAGCGGCAGAATGACGCCGAGGGTTGCCAGCACCACCGCCAGCCATCCGAGGATCAGTAAAAAGTAACGTTGCATGGCGCACCCGTAAAATTTGTTATAAACAGGGTATCATATCGCCATCGCTGCCACGGAGATGAAGATGAAAAGTGCAGGTTTACTGCAACAGCTGGACACACAGCTGGCACAGCTGGCGCGCGCCGTGGAGCCCCACGCCAATAAACGTACGGCGCAGGCACGCTTCGATCGTCAGCTGTTTCACTGCCATACCACACGGCTGGGCGACTATTTGCTCGAAGTACAGCAGACGATGACGCAGCTGAAGCAGAGCGTGCAGGATAATCGCCCCGAGCGGGTTGCGTGGATGGCTGAACGTGTCGTACTGCAAATGGGCGCGCTACAGCGTGAGCTGGCGACGCAGAAGATGCGCGGCGGTGAGCAGCCTCCCGTGGAAGGAAAAGAAAATCTCTACGAAAAGCTGGCTCAGCACCAGGATTTTGAGCGCCGCCTGCGTGAGATGATTAAAGACCGCGAGATCCTGCTGGCAGTTCAGGAAACGTTGGCCCAACAGCAACAGATCCAGCGTGAGCTGGCCGCACTGGAAGGCCGGCTGCAACGCTGTCTCCAGGCGCTTAAGCGCATTGAGCGCGGTATTGAAAATCGTGAACGGGGTATGTAATCACGCCATCAGACTATACTCAGATAGCCGTCTGACTGGAGAAGAAAAATGGGGCTGCTTTCCTGGATTATCATCGGTCTGATCGTCGGTCTGATCGTTCGCTGTTTTTTTCCGGTGCAGTCCGGCGGGCTGCCTGCCAATTTGCTTCTGACGATGATCGGTGCGCTGACCGGCGGTTATATCAGCTGTTATTTTGATTACGGCACGCTGGCCGTTATGGATACGCAGGCGATGCTGGCCGCGCTGGTCGGCGCGCTGATTATGGCGCTGCTGTTAAAAATTTTGCGCTTTTGAACGGTTCGTTCACGTTGCGCCTTAAAGGTAAGGAAAATCTATGTCGCTGGAGAATGCGCCTGAAGAGGTCAAACTGGCCGTTGACCTGATCATGCTGCTGGAAGAAAATCAGATAAAGCCCGAAACCGTTCTGGCCGCGCTGGTTATTGTTCAACGGGACTTCGAGCGTAAAGTCGCCGCACAGGGCTAAACGACGCTCTCGGGCTTACGCAGAGTCGGGCAGGAATTGAGCATTTCTATTAACGTATCAACCAGCTGTGGTCCGTCGTCAGCCAGGCTGAAGCTGTCCGGCATAAACAGCCAGTTTTCGATAATACCGCTGATATAGGCGCGCATCACTATGGCGGCACGGGAGATATTGAGACTTTCAGGAAGCTGTTTTGCTTCGATGCACTGCTTTAAAACTTCTTCGATTTTTTCATGGCACTCAAGATAGAGATTTTGCTGCATCAGTTGCAGCGTGGTCATTTCACCTACAAACTCACACTTGTGATAAATAATTTCCATCAGGGCCCGTCTTCTGGGATCCGAGGTTGTCGCTTCAAAGACATAGCATAACATTGCACGCATAACTGAGAGTGGATCGGACGGGTATTTTGATTGATACTCAACTTCCAGATCCGCCATAACGGATTCGGACTGTGCCCAAATCTCGTTAAGCAAATCAGTTTTATTTTTAAAATGCCAGTAGATAGCACCCCGCGTAACACCTGCGGCTGCCGCTATATCAGCCAACGACGTTTTTGAGACGCCGTATTCTGAGAAGCGCTCAATAGCTGCATTCAGGATGTGATTGCGCGTTTCCAGCGCCTGCTGTTTGGTATTTCGTGCCATAGGGTGTTTTTTACAAAATGGTAGACTTACATACATTTCCGAATGTATGTACCATAGCACGACCATAATTTAAACGCAGCAATGGGTTTATGGGTTTGTGATCCATTGAACAATCGATACCGGACTCTCGAGGTTTATTTATGAACAAAAACAGAGGGCTAACGCCTCTGGCAGCCGTTCTGATGCTCTCAGGCAGCTTAGTGCTGATGGGATGCGACGACAAAAATCAGCAGGCTGAGCAGCAACATGCTCCTGAAGTGGGTATCGTAACGTTAAAAAGCGCCCCACTTAAAATCACTACCGACTTACCGGGCCGCACCTCTTCTTTCCGTATTGCTGAAGTTCGCCCACAGGTTTCGGGCATCATTCTGAAGCGTAACTACGTCGAAGGTACTGATATCAAGGCGGGTGAATCCCTTTATCAAATCGATCCAGCCACCTATAAAGCGGCATGGGACAGCGCAAAGGGTGACCTCGCGCAGGCGCAGGCCAATGCTCAGATCGCCTCGCTGACCGTTAAGCGCTACAAGCCTCTGCTGGGTACGAAGTACATCAGCCAGCAGGACTATGATCAGGCCGTTGCCACGCAAAGTCAGACCGCAGCTGCGGTTCAGGCGGCGCAGGCGGCCGTTGAGAGCGCCCGCATTAATCTTGCCTATACCAAAGTGAGTTCGCCTATCAGCGGCCGCATCGGTAAATCCTCCGTAACTGAAGGTGCACTGGTGCAAAATGCGCAGGCTACGGCGCTGGCTACGGTGCAGCAGCTGGACCCTATTTACGTTGACGTTACGCAGTCCAGTGAAGACTTTATCCGTCTGCGCGGTGAGCTGGCTGACGGTACGCTTCAGCAGAATAACGGTAAGGCTCAGGTCAAACTCCTGATGCAAAATGGTAACGAATATGGCCAGAACGGAACATTAGAATTCTCTGATGTCACCGTTGATGAAACCACCGGTTCAATTACCCTTCGCGCCGTCTTCCCTAATCCGGATCACAGCCTGCTGCCAGGCATGTTCGTTCGTGCCCGTCTGGATGAAGGCACCAAGCCAAATGCGCTGCTAGTCCCTCAACAGGGTGTCACCCGTACGCCAACCGGCCAGGCAACGGCCATGGTAGTCGGTGCGGACAATAAGGTTGAAGAGCGCAAGCTGACCGCGAATCAAGCGATCGGTGACAAGTGGCTGGTGACATCGGGTCTGAAAGATGGGGACAAGGTCATCGTGTCCGGACTTCAGCGCGTTAAACCAGGCGCAACGGTTACTCCGCAGGAAATGAGCGAAGACAGTGACCAGAAAGCGTCGCAGCCTGGTGCGCAGTCTGAACCAACGAAGTCTTAACAGGAGCCACTGATTCATGGCTAAGTTTTTTATCGATCGCCCCATCTTTGCCTGGGTTATCGCCATCATTATTATGCTGGCTGGCGCACTATCGATTCTGAAACTGCCGATTGAGCAATATCCTAACGTTGCGCCAACGGCAATTGAGATCGCGGCTGCTTACCCGGGTGCTGATGCGAAAACGCTGCAGGACTCCGTCACGCAGGTTATCGAACAGAACATGAACGGCATTGATGGCCTGATGTATATGAGTTCCAGCAGTGACTCAACGGGCGCATTACAGCTGACGCTAACCTTTGAGTCCGGTACGGATCCTGATATTGCTCAGGTACAGGTGCAAAACAAGCTGCAGCTGGCTTTGCCACTGCTGCCCCAGGAAGTTCAGCAGCAGGGTATCCGGGTTCAGAAATCCTCCAGCAGCTTCCTGATGGTTGCCGGCTTCATTAGTGAAGACGACAACATGACGCAGAATGATATCGCCGACTACATTGGTTCCAATGTTAAAGACCCAATCAGTCGCGTTTCAGGCGTAGGTGATACTCAGCTGTTCGGTTCGCAGTATGCTATGCGTATCTGGATGGACCCCAATAAGCTGAACAACTATCAGCTGACTCCGGTAGACGTAATCAACGCGATCAAAGTGGATAACGCCCAGGTCGCGGCAGGTCAGCTTGGCGGTGCGCCGCCGGTGAAGGGGCAGCAGCTGAACGCCTCCATCATTGCGCAGACCCGTCTGACCTCGGTAGATGAATTCGGAAAGATCCTGTTAAAAGTGAATACCGACGGCTCGCACGTTCTTTTAAAAGACGTCGCTAAGATTGAGCTGGGCGGTGAGAACTACGACATTATCGCGCGATTCAACAATAAACCGGCCTCAGGTCTGGGTATCAAACTGGCAACCGGTGCTAACGCCCTGAATACGGCTGCAGCGGTAAAAGCGGAACTGACTAAGCTGGAACCGTTCTTCCCGTCAGGTCTGAAAGTGGTCTATCCGTATGACACCACGCCGTTCGTTAAGATTTCGATTAACGAAGTGGTCAAAACGCTGGTTGAAGCCATCGTGCTGGTATTCATCGTAATGTACCTGTTCCTGCAAAACTTCCGCGCAACCCTAATCCCTACGATTGCGGTGCCGGTTGTACTGCTGGGTACGTTTGCCATTATCAGTGCCTTTGGCTATTCGATAAACACCCTGACGATGTTCGGGATGGTGTTGGCCATCGGTCTGTTGGTTGATGACGCCATCGTGGTGGTGGAGAACGTCGAACGCGTTATGGCCGAAGAGGGGCTACCGCCGAAGGAAGCCACGCGTAAATCGATGGATCAGATCCAGGGCGCGCTGGTCGGTATCGCCATGGTGCTGTCCGCGGTATTTATCCCTATGGCCTTCTTCGGCGGCTCTACCGGGGTAATTTATCGTCAGTTCTCCATCACGATTGTTTCTGCGATGGTCCTGTCTGTCGTGGTTGCGCTGGTGCTGACTCCGGCACTGTGTGCCACCATGCTGAAACCGATCGCTAAAGGCGACCACGGTAAAACCACCGGTTTCTTCGGCTGGTTTAACCGTATGTTTGAAAAGAGCACCCACCACTATACCGACAGCGTGGGCCATATCATTCGCAGCACCGGTCGCTATCTGATCATCTATCTGCTGATCGTTGTCGGTATGGCGTTCTTATTCCTGCGCCTGCCAACCTCGTTCCTGCCGGAAGAGGATCAGGGGGTCTTCCTGACCATGGCCCAGCTACCCGCTGGTGCAACGCAGGAGCGTACCCAGAAAGTGCTGGATGAGGTGACGGACTACTACCTGACCAAAGAAAAAGCTAACGTGAACTCAGTGTTTACTGTAAACGGCTTTGGCTTTGCAGGACGTGGGCAGAACACCGGTATCGCGTTTATCAGCCTGAAAAACTGGGATGAACGTCCGGGAGAAGAGAACAAAGTTCCGGCGATTGCCGCCAGAGCAATGGCCGCACTCTCTTCGATCAAAGATGCAATGGTTATTCCGTTCAACCTGCCAGCGATTGTTGAGCTGGGAACAGCGACCGGCTTTGACTTCCAGCTGATCGATCAGGGTGGACTGGGCCATGAAAAACTGACCGCCGCACGTAACCAGCTGCTGGGCATGATTGCACAGCACTCGGATACGCTGGTGGGTGTGCGTCCTAACGGCCTGGAGGATACGCCGCAGTACAAGCTGACCGTTGACCAGGAAAAAGCACGGGCGATGGGGGTCTCGATCTCTGATATCAACACCACGCTGGCGGCGACCTGGGGCGGCTCGTACGTCAATGACTTTATTGACCGCGGGCGCGTGAAGAAAGTGTACGTGATGGGTGAAGCCCCTTACCGTATGCTGCCACACGACATTGACTTCTGGTATGTCCGTGCCAGCAACGGTCAAATGGTGCCCTTTAACACCTTCGCTTCGGGTCAGTGGGTCTACGGCTCGCCGCGTCTGGAACGCTATAACGGTCTGCCGTCAATGGAGCTGTTGGGACAGGCGGCACCGGGCAAAAGCTCTGGTGAAGCGATGAATCTGATGGAAGAGCTAGCGGGGAAACTGCCGACCGGTATTGGCTACGACTGGACCGGAATGTCCTATCAGGAGCGTCTGTCAGGTAACCAGGCTCCGGCGCTGTATGCCATCTCGCTGATCGTGGTCTTCCTCTGTCTGGCAGCGCTGTATGAGAGCTGGTCGATTCCGTTCTCGGTTATGCTGGTTGTTCCGCTCGGCGTGGTGGGTGCGCTGATCTTCACCACCCTGCGCGGTTTGAGTAACGACGTCTACTTTGTGGTGGGGCTGCTAACCACCATAGGGTTGTCGGCGAAGAACGCCATACTGATCGTTGAGTTCGCCAAGGATCTGATGGAGAAAGAAGGAAAAGGACTGGTAGAGTCAACGCTGGAAGCGGTACGCATGCGTTTACGTCCGATCCTGATGACCTCCCTGGCGTTTATGCTTGGCGTACTGCCGCTGGCAATCAGTTCCGGTGCCGGTTCCGGCGCACAGAACGCCGTGGGTACGGGCGTAATGGGCGGCATGGTAACGGCCACCGTACTGGCTATCTTCTTCGTTCCCGTGTTCTTTGTGGTGGTTCGCCGCCGCTTTAGTAAGAACAAAGAGGAGCTGGAGCACAGCCATCCGGTTGAGCACCACAAATAACCAACCCGCGTTGGAAATGATAAAGAGGCCGCCCCGAGCGGCCTCTTTTTTTTTGCTATTGCAATTTCAAAAACGTCGGCGCATACTATTGTTATAGTATAACATAACAACTGGAGTGAACGATGAAACAGGGTATTCATCCTGCCTACCGTCAGGTGGTGTTTCATGACACCACGGCCAACGCTTACTTTGTGGTAGGTTCAACCATTAAGACCGACCGCACAATCGAACATGATGGCAAAGTTATGCCGTATGTCACCTTAGATGTCTCTTCCGCCTCACACGTTTACTACACCGGTAAACAGAAGGACTTCAACAAAGAGGGCAGCGCTGCACGATTCAGTCAGCGTTTCGGCGGCATTCTTAACGCAATGAAGAAATAAGGCACAATCATGCAGGTATTAAGTTCACTGGCCTCGGCCAAAAAGCGTCACCGGGACTGTAAGATTGTACGGCGACACGGTCGGGTGTTTGTCATTTGCAAAAGCAATCCCCGCTTTAAAGCGGTCCAGGGCGGGAAGAAAAAACGCTAAGTAAAAAGAAATGTCAGTTTGTAGGCGAATCATTAATCGATTCGCCTTTTTTATGTCTTTTTATTATTCCCGGTCAAATTAGCCCCCCCTCAAACGTCGCTGTTTTCTCTGAAAATCCATTTATTTAGCGTTATAACATCGATTACTACGCCACTTTTGACGTGCCGTTCTGCGCATTTTTTGTCAAAGAATACCCCATAAAATCAGTAATTTAATTAGGGCACCATCAGAACATCATATCGAAGTATCACTTTGATCGCTCCGATATTTGACGATTGCTGCTGTGGAGTGGCACACATTATCCGAACCCCTGTAGTTCAATAATGTTACGCATCATAATTAAATAGGGACATCAAAATGAAACGTTCAACATTAGCTTTAATCCTGTCCTGCGCCATGTTTTCTGCGGCGAGCTATGCATCAACTCCAGTCCAACTCTCCTCTTTTAATAATCTGCCTGATGACAGCGAGGTAAATGGTTTCCACGGCAGTTACCTTTACAGCGATACCGGAACGGTTAATGGCTTTGACCTGCCTGTTCTTGGCTATAGTGAAATGGATCGCTTAAATGGATTGCAGATCGGCGTTGCCGCCGGCTCACATATTCGTAACGGTATGAACGGTGTGGCTCTGACTCTGTTTAACTGGCACGGAGGGGATGATAACGGCCTGAACTTCGGTCTGGCGAACCAGGTGGGTAACCTTACCGGCCTTAACCTCGGTCTTTACAGTGCGGCTGAACAGGTTAACGGGGTTAACCTGGGCTTGGCTACCCAGTCTGGCGATATGAGCGGTATTAATATCGGTGTGCTCGGTAACTACACCAGCAATAATCTGACGGGGATAAACGTTGCGCCATTCAACTGGACACAGCGCGACAGCACCGGCATCAACCTCAGCGTTCTTAATCACACGGGTAACGCGACCGGTCTGAATGTGGGTGTGCTGGGGAACTGGAGTGAGGGGAATATTGAGGGTCTGAACCTGGGGCTCGTCAACGTTTCCGGAAACGTGACCGGGCTTAATCTGGCGCCGGTCTTCAATAAATCTGAAGATACGCTGGGTGGTAACATCAGTGCGATCAACATGAGTCATAACGTACAGGGGTTTAACCTGGGTGCGGTAAATATCACCAACGATGTGGAAGGTGCAAACATTGGTGCGGTCAACGTTGCACACAATGTTAACGGCTTCAACTTTGGTGCGGTTAACGCCTCATCTGGCAACAGTAAAGCCGACATCGGTGTGTTTAACTATGCTGAAAGCACGTCGTTCCAGTTTGGTCTGGTCAACGCGACCCAAAACCTGGAAGGGCTGCAAATTGGGGTGATTAATATTGCCACCAATGCCACGGTGCCGGTCCTTCCGTTAGTGAACTACCACCGGACCTTCTGACGAAAAAAGACGGGTCGCCCGGCGACCCGCCCTGAATCGGATTATTTCATGCTGGCAATCATCACACTGACATTGTGCCTGAATGCCTTCACGTAACTGTCCGCCTCTCCGCCTTTTTCAGTCAGCGCCTCCGGATAGAGCTCTCCACCCGACTTCGCGCCGCTGGCGGACGCAATCTGCTGTACCAGCCGTGGATCGGTCTGATTTTCAATAAAATACAGGTGTATTTTCTCTTTCTTCAGCTGCGTGATAAGCCCGGCAACGTCCGAGGCGCTGGCTTCAGAGTCAGTGGAAAAGCCAACGGGGGAGAGAAAATGCACACCATAACGCTGGCCAAAGTAACCGAAGGCATCGTGACTGGTTAACACTTTACGCCGGGCTTCAGGAACCTGTGCAAAGGCCTGCTGTGCCCAGTTATCCAACTGCGTTAACTGAGCAATGTAGGCGCTACCGCGCTGGCGAAAATAGCCTGCATCGTCAGGATCGGCGGCGATCAGCGCATTCATAACGTTAGTGGCATAGGTTACGCCATTTTGCATGCTGTTCCAGGCATGCGGGTCGGTGACGGTTTTCCCATCCTCTTCCATTTGACGCGTGTTTATCCCCTCAGAGGTGACCACCGTCCGGCCTTTATAGCCTGATGCGGCAACCAGACGATCCATCCACCCTTCCATCCCCAGCCCGCTGACGAAGACCAAATCCGCCTGTGCCAGCGCCTGGCCGTCTTTTGGCGTGGGCTCAAAGCTGTGCGGATCGCCGTTTGGCCCAACCAGGCTTTTTACCGCCACATGCTCGCCGCCAATATTTTCGACGATGTCGGCCAGCACGCTAAAGCTGGCAACCGCCTGAACGGTTTGCGCCATCGCTGCCGGTGCAGCCATCAGTGCTGACAGCGTCAGCATTACAGGTAACGTCTTCATATTTACTCCTTCGCCATAGACAAAATCCTGCGCCCGGCGAAAATACCGCCGCAGGGTCCAAATAAAATAGAGATAAAGAACAGGACGGCTGCGCACAGCACCACGGCAGGGCCGGCGGGCAACGAAAGATTAAATGAGGCGCATAGCCCGCTAAAGCTGGCCAAAGTAGCCAGTAGCATCGCGCTGAGCAGCATGCCGGAAAGATGGCGGCTCCAGAAACGTGCGCTGGCGGCGGGCAGCATCATCAGTCCGACGCTCATCAGGGTTCCCAGAACCTGAAACCCCGCCACCAGATTAACCACCACCAGCGTCAAAAAAATCCCGTGAACCAGTGGAGAGGTCCAACGGCCCTGCGCGGATAAGAACGTGGGATCGAAGGCGTCAATAACCAGCGGGCGATAGATGGTCGCCAGCAGCAGCAGAGAGAGGCTGCTAATCGCGCTGACCAGCAGGATGGACGGCGCATCAACCGCCAGCAGCGAGCCAAACAGCACGTGCAGAAGATCGACGCTGGAACCGCGCAGTGACACCAGCGTCACCCCCAGGGCCAACGAACCCAGATAGAACCCGGCAAAGCTGGCATCTTCCCGCAGCGGGGTAAAGCGGCTGACCGCGCCGGAAAGCAGGGCGACCGTCAGCCCGGCAATCACCCCGCCGGTGCCCATTGCCACCAGCGAGAGCCCTGAAATCAGGTAGCCAATCGCAGCACCCGGCAGCACCGCATGTGACAGCGCATCGCCGACCAGACTCATACGGCGCAGAAGTAAAAAAACGCCGAGCGGCGTGGCGCTCAACGATAGCGCGATGCACGCCACCAGCGCACGGCGCATAAAGCCGAACGCGATAAACGGTTCTATCAGTGTCATACCCGCGCCCCGCCGCCCCGCGACAAATCCAGGCCGGCTTCACCGCCGTCACGGCAGGACCATTCCGAATGATGCTCATTCAAGCGCAGCACCTGGGGAAAGTGGCCGGTTACGGTAGCCATATCGTGCAGCACAACAATCAGCGTACAGCCCGCACGATGGCGCTCAGCCAGCAGTTCAAGCAGCAGGACAAGAGTGTCGCTGTCAACACCGCTGAAGGGCTCATCCAACAGCAGTAGATCTGCATCCTGAATCAGCAAGCGTGCAAATAACACGCGCTGTAGCTGACCGCCAGACAGCGTTCCCGGCGATGCATCGGCAAACGGCAGCATTCGCACCCGCGCCAGGGCTTCCAGCACCTGTTGCCGCCGCTGACGGTTAATTCCGCCAAACCAGCCGCACTGACGCCAGAAACCCATGGCGACCAGGTCAAACACTGTCAGGGGGAATGTTCTCTCAATGTCGGCATGCTGCGGTAGCCACGCGACAGACGGGCGCGGACGGGGCAAACTGACGCTGCCGCTTACCGGCTTAATCATGCCACACAGCGTTTTCAACAGCGTTGACTTCCCGCTGCCGTTGGCGCCAACCAAAGCCGTCATGCTGCCACGGGTGAACTCACCTACCAGCTCCGGCGTTACGCCCTGTTGTTGATAACCTACAACCAGCCTGTTCAGAACGATCATCAGGCCCCCGACCAGCCGGTCATCATCAGCAGAAAGACAATCGGCAGGATCGTGAGTGCCACACGGATCCAGGCAGGCCAGCTAAGCAAGGTGCCGAAGCGAGAAAAAGAGGATGGGATGCGCATGGTGATTTCTTTATGTTATAACGTAACAACAAATCTAGCGCTAATTGTTAAGAAATCATAAAATAAAAATGTATCTAAGTATTACGCTAAACCATCCGGCAGTAAGCGGTGGTTTATATTAAGAAAATTCAACAAGTATTGTTTCACTCTTTGCAAGGAACTTATAACAAACCAAAACAATCAACTGACAAATCATAACGATAGGCTAAACTAAAGTGACAAGGAGTTATCTTTTACTGTAAAAAACCATCATCTTTATTAGCAACAATTAACCTCAGAGTAAAAAATGCACAGAACTTTACCTTTAAAAAATCGTCAAACAGACATAACTCATCTAGGATTAATCGAGGAGATAAAACAGAATATTCCTAAAATAGAGAGTGATTTAGTTGGAAATCTGATGTGGTATTCACCCAGCGCCCGTTTTGTCCCAGATACCATTGACATTATTTCCCTGGAATATTTAGGTCGTTCACGTTATAAAATGAACTATACTTTTCGTTGGAACGTGTTCAACCCCTGTCTGGATATTGATTCAGACGAAACCACTTATACATCGGTCAATTTTACTTTACAGTCCCAGGCACTGGTGTTTGATTTCATTGACAACGTGCCCGATACGATGTCTGAAGAGTTGTAATATTTCGTCAGACGACTAACAAAAATCCCAAGCTAAGTTATATTTTAAATAAATGTTTCGTATCATGTGAAAAGTAATATCGCTTCCTGGCCAACCAAGTTTAAAAGTGCTGTTAATAAGCATGTTTTTCTAGCTACGGAGGGGAAAAAGATGGACGAATACTCACCGAGAAGGCATGATATTGCCCAGCTGAAATTCTTGTGTGAAAGCCTGTATGATGAAAGCATGGCAACGCTAGGTGACAGCCATCATGGCTGGGTTAACGACCCCACCTCGGCCATAAACCTACAGCTTAACGACCTGATTGAACATATCGCTGCTTTTACTATGAATTACAAAATTAAGCACGTTGATGACAGCGATCTGGTTGCCCAGATTGATGAATATCTCGATGATACTTTTATGTTATTTAGCAATTATGGCATTAATGTCCAGGATCTTCAGCGTTGGCAAAAATCAGCAAAACGCCTGTTCAGCATTTTTGCAGAAGAGTGTGCCTCTGGCCAAATACAGGCCAGCCATTCATTTTAGTAACCCACTACCCCTTACGGTTTAATGATGACTGACAAACTTTTAACTAAAACTGATTATCTGATGCGTCTCAGACGTTGTCGTTCTATCGACACCCTGGAGCGCGTGATTGAAAAGAACAAGTACGAATTATCTGATGACGAGCTGGCTATATTTTATTCAGCAGCCGACCATCGCCTTGCAGAGCTAACGATGAATAAGCTTTATGACAAAGTTCCCGTCGCGGTATGGAAATTCGTGCGATAGGATTAAAACGAGTTTTGATTTGAATAGGGTAGTGTGGAAAGCTGGTGGGGGCGAAATTGATCTCTGCCCTGCCAGCGAGATTGCATAACACAGTGTACCTAAATGCTCATCCGTCGTTGACTAAGTCCACTGATATCCGATAACAAATCGGGTCACGAGGCAGCTTTCAATTCTTCTTATATGATAACGTTCTGAAAACCGCGAGCGCATATATCAATCCCTACAATTAGCAGCCAATACCTTCAAGAACGACCAACCGCTCCATTACTGATTATCCATACTGATACGCCGTATAATGCTTCAGAGCCAGCGCTTACGTCGTCACGCCCCCTTCCCTCCCTGCGACATACCGTTCCTTAAGAGCCTGCGTTTATGCTTTTTCAGACACATTAACGATAGCAAAGACAAAGATGAGGATTGTGCCGCCTGCGATAGCCGACTGCGCTATGGCATAAGCGAGAATAAACAGGATGCAGGATGCAGGATGCAGGATGCAGGATGGAAATAGATATAAGAGGATTTACAACAGGCAGAATTGGGTGGGGGCCCTGCCAGCTACATCCCGGCACACGCGTCGTCTGTTACGGCTGCTTCCTTCCGGACCTGACCGAATTCACAAATTAGCGTTGCGGGAGAACCAACAGGGCCCCCATTGACGGCCCCGGATAACCAGAGCGCAGGCGCATTATCATTGAAGCCTCTTTCAATTGCAAGCGACCCACGGGTAACCGTTTGTTTCTTGTTCAATCCTGCTGATATTGTTTTACACCCTGCTTATCCGGATGCCATCGGCGGTCCTTAACGGCAACGTACTCCGCTATACTGTTTTTTTTTCGGGCGGTATGTTCCCGTCTATCCGTACCGGCGACTATCAGAGGGATAACGTTGAATTCTGAGCACGACAGTTTCCAGCAGCGTATTTATCAGATTCTCGCTGCCATTCCTTACGGCTGCGTAACCACCTACGGCGACGTAGCACGGCTTGCCGGATCGCCGCGCGCGGCACGTCAGGTTGGCGGTGTCCTCAGGCGACTGCCGGAGGGTAGCAGGTTGCCCTGGCACCGGGTTATCAATCGTATGGGCGAGATTTCTCTAACCGGTGACGATCTGGGCAGACAGCGCCGCGCTCTGGAGAAGGAAGGTATCGCGGTCTCACCCGCGGGAAAGGTCGATTTACAGCGCTACCGCTGGTGCCCCTGAAATGCCCCCGTAGGGGCATCCGCTAAATGGTCAGATTGAAGTGGGTGCAGGAACCGCAGAAGAGGGAGAAACCTGCGTAGGTGAGGTGGAAGGCACCGTGCCGGTCGCACCGCTTTGCATCGGCACAGGCATTGACGGTACAGGAACCAGCGTCAGATCCCGACGTGTTCCGCCGGTTGTCACCACCTGCTGAACGGTGTCAGTGGTAAACAGCATTTTACCGTCAACCGTAATGGCCGCACTCAGCAAGATACGCGCGCCGGGCTGGATATCAGCCGGATTGAACGGCAGAGTAAACTGGAACGGAGCCTGTTTACCCTCGGTGCGAACCGCCCGCTGCGACAGCACCTTCGAAGGCGCATCGGCCAGTGAAGCATCAGAGAGCGTTACGGTCAGTACCGCATCCGGTGGCAGTGCGATTTTCTGGCGGATCCACACCGTCCCGCTGACGTTAGGCTGCTGGATCACGGCGGCCTGCTGCCCCTGAACCTGAGCGACGGATGTCGGCACTGCCACATCTTTGCTCTTGTCCGCACAGCCAGAAATTGCCACAGCAAGGGCGGCACTGCTTAATACAAACCAGAGTTTCATCGATGTAATCTCCTTTTTATATGTTGCATACGGTACTACGCTGCCGTTTCTTAGCAGGGTTTTACTGCCTTCAGGAGATTAATTCTGGCACATGTTACTGTTTTTTTCCTGTCGCCCCTCTTTTTTATGCTTCCCCTCAACCGCACAGATTCCTTAATCAGGCGTTGACGCTAACTGGTCGGATCTCGCAAACTGTGGGCTGATAGTTAATGAGGATGCCGTTAATGAGCCAGGCGCTGCGAAATTTGGTAAATCTGCTCAATCTGGAAAGTCTTGAAGAGGGCTTGTTCCGTGGTCAAAGTGAAGATCTTGGTCTGCGCCAGGTATTTGGGGGGCAGGTCGTTGGCCAGGCGCTCTATGCGGCCAAGCAAACCGTTCCTGATGACAGGATGATCCACTCCTTCCACAGCTACTTTCTGCGTCCCGGGGACAGCCAGAAACCTATCGTTTATGACGTAGAGAATTTGCGTGACGGCAACAGCTTCAGCGCACGCAGGGTCAAGGCGGTACAGCACGGAAAGCCGATATTTTATATGACCGCCTCTTTCCAGGGGCCGGAGAGCGGTTTTGAACATCAAAAGATCATGCCGGTCGTTCCCGGCCCGGATGCGCTGCCCTCCGAGCAAGATATTGCCCATCGGCTGGCGGAGCATATTCCGGCCCCGCTACGCGATAAATTTTTATCAGAGAAACCCTTCGAGATCCGTCCGGTTAAGTTCCATAACCCGTTAAAGGGCCATGTGGATGAGCCGTATCGCCAGGTGTGGATCCGCGCTAACGGGACGATGCCGGAAGATAAGCGCATACATCAGTATCTGCTGGGTTACGTGTCCGACTTTAACTTCCTGCCGGTTTCACTCCAGCCGCACGGCAAAGGCTTCCTGGAGCCGGGAATGCAGGTGGCCACCATCGATCACTCTATGTGGTTCCATCGTCCATTTGATCTTAACCAGTGGCTGCTCTACAGCGTAGAGAGCACCTCAGCCTCCAGCGCCCGCGGGTTCGTACGCGGTGAGTTTTATAACCAGGCGGGAACGCTGGTAGCATCGACGGTGCAGGAAGGGGTGATCCGCCGTCGGCAGTAACGATTTTCCGGCGGCAGTCGTAAAAAAACGGGCCACTGATGTGGCCCGCTTCACGTTTATTATTTTAGCGCACTACTTTCCTTCTTTTACTTACCCCACCCGTTAGTGGTTGTAAGCATTCTCGCCGTGGCTGTTGACGTCCAGACCTTCACGCTCCTGCTCTTCCGGGACGCGCAGGCCAACAATCATATCCGCCACTTTGAAACCGATGAAGGCGACAACGGCAGTCCAGACAACGGTTAACAGCACGCTGAACAGCTGCACCCAGACCTGATGGCCCATGGTCACACCTTCTGCATAGCCCACGCCGCCCAGAGAGGATGATGCAAAGACGCCGGTCAGGATACAGCCAACGATACCGCAGACGCCGTGAACGCCGAACACATCGCACGGGTCATCAACGCGCAGCCATTTTTTCAGGGTGCTCACGCCCCACAGGCCCGCCAGTCCACCGATCAGACCGATAATCAGCGCCCCGCCGACACCCACGTAACCGCAGGCAGGAGTAATCGCAACCAGACCCGCAATCGCACCGGAGCATACGCCAAGCAGTGAAGGTTTACCGCGCAGCGCCCATTCACCGAAGACCCAGCTCAGCATTGCGCCCGCTGTCGCCACGACGGTATTCAGGAATGCCAGTCCGGCGATTTCGTTCGCCGCGCCCGCTGAACCGGCGTTAAAGCCAAACCAACCGATATACAGAATAGCGGTACCGATAAACACCATCGGCAGGTTATGAGGCTTAAGCGCTTCCTTACCGAAGCCCGCACGCTTACCGACCAGATAAGCACCCACCAGGCCCGCAACCGCGGCGTTGATATGGACTACCGTACCGCCGGCGAAGTCCAGTGCACCGTCCTGAGCCAGGAAGCCGCCCGCCCAGACCATATGCGCAATAGGCAGGTAGGCAAAGGTCAGCCAGATAAGAACGAAGATGATAACCGCGGAGAAACGAACGCGCTCAGCGATAGCGCCCACAATCAGCGCAACGGTGATACAGGCAAAGGAGGCCTGGAACGCAATGTGAATGTACTGGTAGAAAGAGCCCATCAACGTGGTCGGCTCAATACCTTTCAGCATTGCCCAGCTGAAGCCGCCAAAGAAAGCGTTGCCTTCGCTGAAGGCCAGCGAGTAACCGTAAATCATCCACAGCACGCAGACCATGGCAAAGGTTGTCGCCACCTGCGTCAGCATTGACAGCACGTTTTTACCGCGGATCAGGCCGCCGTAGAACAGGGCAATCCCCGGGATCGTCATAAACAGCACCAGCGCGGTGCAGATCATCATAAAAGCGTTATCCGCTTTATCAGCAACCGCAGGGGCGGCGGCCATCGCAAGCGACGGTAACAGCGTTATTCCGGCAAGACCAAATTTAGCGAGTTTTTTCATTTTATCCCATCCCATCACAATTCTTAGCCCAGAATTACAGTGCTGATTCGTCGGTTTCGCCGGTACGAATTCGGATCACTCGCTGCAGTTCCGCAACGAAGATCTTCCCGTCACCAATTTTGCCGGTGTAGGCGGCTTTACTGATCACATCAACAACTTCATCGATCTGATCGTCCGCAATCGCAATATCAATTTTGACTTTTGGCAGGAAGTTAACGCTGTACTCAGCTCCGCGATAAAGTTCTGCATGCCCTTTTTGTCTGCCAAAACCCTTAACCTCAGTTACGGTCAAACCCTGAATGCCGATAGATGACAACGCTTCACGCACGTCTTCCAGTTTGAACGGTTTGATTACCACGGTAACCAGCTTCATACGATCCCCTCCAGTATTGAATACGGTTGTTTCTCGGATACGTAGTGACTAAAGCAAAGGCTGTGCCAAAAATGAAAATGCTGAAATATTCCTAGCCGGTGTCGCCAGCAGACCGAGGCAAGGCAGGGCAAACCCTGCTGCGAAAGGAAGGTGATATCGGAGAGTACAGAAAAAACGCACCCGGAAGGTGCGTTGTGCCTTAGCCGGGTGCATTCAGGTGGGGCAATGGTTATTTTTTCGCCTGAATTTGGTGCAGCGACACAGCGATGATTACCCGCCGCCGGCCGCTGCCAGCTCTTCGCCAGCCAGCTGAAGCTGGTACATCTGCCAGTAGCGCCCGCGGGCCGCCAGCAGCTGCTGATGGTTACCGCGTTCGACTGCCTGTCCACGGTGCAGGACCAGGATCGTATCCGCTTCGGTAATGGTGGAAAGGCGGTGGGCAATCACCACCAGCGTTGTCTGCTGTCGTATGGCGCGCAGCGCCTTCTGGATGGCCTGCTCGGTGCCCGAATCAATATTGGCGGTCGCCTCGTCAAGGATCAGAATCTTTGGCGTTGCCACCAGCACGCGGGCCATCGCCAGCAGCTGCTTCTGCCCGACCGACAGATTGTTGCCCTGCTCACCCAGTCGGGTATAAATTCCCTCTTCCATACCTCGCGCAAGATCGGCCAACTGTACGGTTTCCAGCGCCTGCCACACCGCCCGTTCGCTGATATCCCGTCCGAGTGTAACGTTGGCAAAAAAGCTATCCGCCAGCACCACCGGATCCTGCTGTACCATCGCCACGCTGTCGCGCAGCGCCGCATGGGTCAGTGAATGCAGCGGACGATCGTCGAGCAGGATCTCCCCTTCACTGAGGGGATAGTAGCCCATCAGCAAATTCGCCAGCGTACTTTTCCCGCTTCCGGTATGCCCGACCAGCGCCACGAACTCTTGTGAAGCCACCTTCAGGTTGATATCCGTCAGCACCGGACGCCCGGTACGATAGGCAAAGGTCAGATGGTTAATCTCAATGCTGCCGCTGGCCAGCGGCGTTGCATCCTCGCCCCACGGCTGCCGCGGCGCATCCATCAACTCGAAGATCCGCTCACCGGCCACCACCGCCTGCTGAAGCATCGACTGCTGGGTGGTCAGCTCGATCAGCGGTTCATTAAGTCGGCCAAGGTAGTTAATGAAGGCGTACAGCACCCCCACTTCAATCGCTCCCACCGAGGTAAAGCCAAACAGCAGCATCAGACCGCAGAGGATAGCCGCCGAAAACAGGCTAAGCAGCGGTCGAAGCAGGAAGCCGTCCAGCCGCAGCGTCTGCATTCTCGCCCTGTAGTGCGAACGGCTGGCGGCCCCTATTCTCTCACCGAAGCGCGCCTGTTGGCGGAACTGCTGGATCACGCTCATCCCGTTGATCACTTCGTTGAAGCCGTTATTTATCTCGGCCAGATAGCTGCGCACCCGGCGAACAATCGGCGTGCTGTAGCGCTGATAGATCAGCATGACAATCAGCACGGCGGGGAAAATGGTGATGGCGACCAGCGCCATACGCCAGTTAAGACTGAACATCGCCACCAGCATGGCACCTACCAGCGCCGCGCTGCGCAGCACCGTTGCGACCACGGTAACGTAGAGATCGCGCACCACTTCGGTGTCGTTGGTTACCCGCGAAATAATCTGTCCTACCGGCTGCGTATCAAAAGCGCTCAGCGGCTGGCGGAGGGCGGCATCCATAACATCGGTACGCAGCCGCTGCACCACGCCGACCGCGGCCTGGTTAAACAGCAGCGACTGCCAGTAGTGCAGGCCCGCAGCCAGCAGCTGTAGCAGCAGAAAGCTGGTGGCCAGCCCCGCCACCAGTCCCAGCGGCATACGGTGTTTCGCCACCATATTATCGATAAAGTAGCTGATCAGAACCGGCCCCAGCACTTCCGCCGCCGCCGCAATCCACAGCATCAGCACGGCCAGGCTCAGTGATTTTCGCCACGGAGAGCCGTAGGACAGCAGGCGTTTCAGCGTCGGCCACAGTCGCCGGGTTGAGTTAGCCATGCGTTACCCCCTGTTCCGTTTCGTCTTCATCCAGCGCGGCTTCCAGCTGCTGGTAGCGATACATGTCGCGATACCAGCCGCTGTCAGCCACCAGCTGCTCATGGTTGCCGCGCTGGGCAATAACGCCGTGCTGCAATACCAGGATCTCGCTGGCGTCGGTCAGCGCCGACAGGCGATGAGCGCTGATAATAATCGTTTTTCCCTCTCCCCAGCTGCGCAGGTTATGCAGGATCTGATGCTCCGTACGCCCGTCGACGGCCGACAGCGCATCGTCCAGCACCAGGATTTCAGCATCAAGCAGCAGCGCACGGGCAATAGAGATTCGCTGCTTCTGCCCGCCCGACAGCATCACGCCGCGTTCGCCAACTTCAGTAGCGTATCCCTCGGGCAGGCGTAAAATATCGTCATGGATCGCCGCCAGCTTTGCCGCCTGTTCAATGTCATCCTGCGTTGCCCCGGGCCGCCCGAGCGCAATGTTACTGCCGATGGTATCTGAGAACAGGAAAGGCGTCTGGCTCACCACCGCCAGCCGACCGCGCCAGCTTTCCAGCTGCAGCTGCGGCAGCGGGATCCCCTGGAAGCGAATGTCCCCCTTGTCGATATCGAAATGGCGCTGAATAAGGCTGAGCAGCGTACTTTTACCGGAGCCGGTTGGACCGCACAGACCGAGCATCTGGCCCGGCTCCAGGTTAAGATGCACCCCGGACAGTGATGGCTTCGTCGCACCGGGATAAGTGAATTCGGTGACGTCAATTTCAAGCACGCCGCGGCCTTCTGCCAATGTTTCACGCCCGTCAACCACCGTTGGCGCCTCCGACAGCAGTGCCTGTATCCGGCTCCATGCCGCACTCCCGCGCTCGACAATATTGAACATCCAGGCCAGCGCCAGCATCGGCCAGATCATCAGCCCAAGATACATCACAAAGCTGGTCAGCTGCCCCAGGCTGATGGCGCCGTGCCACACCATCCAGCTGCCGCCGCCAATGGCCAGCAGGTTTGACAGGCCAATCGCCACATAAATCGTCGGATCGAAGCGGGCATCTACCCGCGCCACGCGCAGGTTTTTTTCGCCCGTATCGCGGGCGATGGCGGCAAACTGCCCCGACTGCCGGTCTTCCAGGCCAAACGCTTTAATCATGCGGATGCTGGTCAGGCTTTCCTGAGTCTGATCGTTAAGCGAGGAGAATGCCGCCTGCGCCAGTTTGAAACGATTATGCAGCTGGTCGCCATAGCGTTTAATCACCAGCGCCATGATCGGCATTGGCAGCAGAGCCAGCAGGGTCAGCTGCCAGCTGATCTGAGTGCTCATGACAATCAGTACGGCGCAGCCCATGACCAGTGAATCTACCAGCGTCAGAACGCCCTCCCCGGCGGCAAACACCACGCGATCGACATCGTTGGTGGCACGGGCAATCAGATCCCCGGTGCGGTGACGCAGGTAAAATTCGGGATGCTGCTGGCTGAGCTGCCGGTAGAAATCTTCCCGCAGCTCCACCGCCAGCTGGTAGGACGCACCAAACAGCAGCACGCGCCAGACGTAGCGCAGCAGATAAACCACCACGGCGGTAATCAGCATAATGCCAACCCACATCAGCAACCTTTGGTGGCTCATCTGCTGCTGGCTGACGCCGTCGACCACCGTACCCACGATACGCGGCGGCAGCAGCTGTAACAGGGCGATGACGATAAGCAGCAGAACTGCGCCAAGATAGCGCCGCCATTCGCGAAGAAAATACCAACTTAACTGGCTAAAAAGTCGCACAAAAACGTCCTGATTATCGACCCAAAGAAAGACGGTTACCGCTCAGGGGGCAACCGGCAAGGCGGTGGTGTATTTTATCTCTTCCATGGCAAAACTCGAAGTAACATCGAGTAATCCCGGAATGCCATTGACCAGCCGCTTGTAAAATCCGTCGTAGCTTTTCATATCCGCAACCTGCACCCGCAGCAGATAGTCATATTCACCCGCCATCCGGTAGAAACCCATCACCTCGGGCATTGCCTGTACCACCGCAACAAACTGCTGAAACCAGCTGCTGCTGTGCTGCTGGGTTTTGATGAGGACAAACGCCGTCAGCCCCAGGCCCAGCTTCTCACCGTCAAGCAGCGCGACACGGCCGCGAATATAGCCCTCATCCTCCAGCCGTTTCAAGCGCTTCCAGCAGGGGGTGGTCGTCAGGTTTACCGCATCGGCCAGAGTCTGCAGTGAGAGCATACAGTCCTGCTGCAACAGATTAAGCAGCATACGATCTTTTTTATCTAACGAGTTTTGTAGCAAAATTTTCTCCCACGAGTCGATTCAGCAGCAAAATTATAGCAACTTTTTTTCCTGCCGTTTAGGTAATCTGAACATCTCTTCAGCGCTTTCAGGGATGACAGGAATGAACCCAAATATTTATCGTAACCTGCTGATTACCGCATTGTTTTCCGCCGTTGCCCTCACCTGGGGCACGACGTGGATGGCGATGAAAATCACCGTTGCCACCGTGCCGCCGATTTTTGCCACCGGCCTGCGTTTTCTCTGCGCTGCCCCGCTGCTGCTATTGCTGGCCCGCTACAGACGCGTGCCGCTGCTGTTTCCCGTTGGTCAGCGCGGCTTCCAGATCTGCGTGATGTTGTTTTACTTCGCGATACCTTTTACGCTGATGATCTACGGTGAACGTTACACGTCATCAAGTCTTGCTGCGATTATCTTCGCAACCATGCCTGCCGCTGTACTGGCGGCTTCGCTGTTGTTTCTGCGTGAAAAAACGTCGTTACAGCAGCTGATTGGGCTGGCTATCAGTATTGGTGCGCTGGGCACGATCCTGTGGCATGAAACGCATGCTGGCGGGGTAAGTCAGCTGAAAGGCATTATCGCGCTGGTGGCGGCGGTGTTGATCCATGCGCTGATGTACGTGCAGTGTAAAAAGCGCTGTACCGGCATTTCCGTGCTCAGCTATAACGCTCTGCCCTGCCTGGGAGCCGGTATCCTGCTGACCCTGACGGGGTTGACCGAAGCACCGGACGTTCACGCCTTTTCCACTGAGGCACTGTTAGCTATCGTTTATCTGGGCGTTGTCGCCGGCGTGGGCGGCATCCTGTGTTACTTTGCACTCCAGCAGGTCGCGCGCCCCTTCCAGGCGTCGCTGGTATTCCTGGTGTTTCCGCTTATCGCCATCGCGCTGGAAAACCTGCTTAACGGCACATCAATCGGCCGCGAGTCGCTGCTACTGCTGCTCCCTCTCCTGCTGGGGATCGTGCTGACGCTCTATCGCGGCGCCCGCACGGTGGAGAAACCTGTCCTGTCACCCGCGCTGCGCCGTTAAACAAAAAAGCCGAACATCATGTTCGGCACACTGGAAAACGGGTCTCATTATTCGGGGGAATAGTCGAGATGTGGTGTGTTAAGCCAGTGATTCAGATAGTGGGACACGCCCTGTGTCGAACAATCACCAATAATTGGCAGGTGCGGCAGCTGTGACTTCAGCTGCGGCATGGCATTACGCATAATAAATCCCTGTCCCACCTGGTTCAGCATCTCCAGGTCGTTCATTGCATCGCCGAAGGCCATACAGCTGGCCATATCAATGCCCAGATGCGAAGTCAACTGCGTCAGGGCTGACCCTTTATTGCAGCCGAGCGGCAACACCTCCAGACAGTGGCTGGCGGAAAAACAGAGGTGGGCGCTGTCGCCCAGCACCACACGCAGCTGGATCAGCAGAGACGTTAAGGCATCATGATCGCCGAGAAAACAAATTTTGGTCACCTGATGCTCGGTCAGCGTGCGCGGATCGGTCACCTGATAGCGAAAACCGCTCAGCTCATGCGCCTCCAGAATGGCCGGATCGTCCACCGATGAGAACCACCCGTCGTCATTAAAGACGTGCAGAGAAGCGTCGGTATTCCAGTGACCGTGGATCACCTGCCGGGCTACAGCCGGTGGCAGATCGACGCCGTGCAGCAGTCGTCCCGTCGCATCGTGAATTCTTGTACCGTTACCGCTGATCAGCCAAGCGGGCAGATCGTGCTGCTGCATCAGCGGCTGCATTTCCAGATGGTGGCGACCCGTTGCAAACGCCAGCTGCACCGGAAAATCCTGAAGTGCCCGCAGGCTGTGCAAAGTCTGCTGTCCAAGCTGATGACTAGGTAAAAGCAGCGTTCCATCCATATCAAAGGCGGCAAGGCGAACCATATTTTCTCCGTCAGCGGTGGTGAATCTGGCCGCAAGTATCTCCTGGTATTTGCGGAACAAATAGTGAATACTTTTAAAAAACTGTTCCGGGTTTATTCTGATGCGGGAAATCAATCGGTTAAATCAGTACCAGCGCGTCTGGCAGCACAGCAGCGGCAGGCCGCAGTCCACCAGCGTCAGTGAGATTGCCGGCTGCTGTTTTTGCAGCGAGCGCCACGTTCGTACCCTGCTAAACCAGTGGCAGGAGGCCGGCTGGCTCTGCTGGCAGGCCCGTTCCGGGCGCGGTAAACGCGGTACACTAACCTTTCTACAGTCGCCCGACGCGCTTAGGAGCGAACTGATGCTGCAACAGCTGGATCTCGGTCAGCCGCAGCATGCACTCCAGCTGGTACCGCTGGCTACGGAGCAGCTCAGTCAGCTGCTCCAGCCGTTCCTGGGCGGGCAGTGGCAAAACGATCGGCCTACGCTGCGAATTCCCTACTATCGGCGGCTGGATCCGCTGAGGCCGCTGGATCTTGCCGGGCGCGCCGAACAGCACCTGGCCCAACAGGTTTTCGCCGGTCTGACCCGTCTCTCCGGCGATGATGCTATTCCGGACCTTGCCCACCACTGGCAAATTAGCGAGGACGGACTCAGCTGGTTCTTCTTCCTTCGCCCGCGGCTGCGCTGGCACAACGGTGAGACGGTAAGCGCCGGGCAGCTCTGCCAGGCGCTGCAAAACATACTCGTAAGCCCGACAGGAAAACGTCTGCTTGCCGGTGTGCAGGCTATCAGTCAGGCCCATGCACTCTGCCTGCGTATCGACCTGTATCGGCGGGACTACTGGCTGGCCCATCGGCTTGCCAGCGTAAGCTGCCTGTTACCTCACCCGGATTATCCGGATATTGGCACCGGCCCCTGGCGGCTGGACACCAATTCCTCCGCGCTGGTCAGGCTGGAGAGTCACGGCGGCTACCACGGCATGCATCCGCTGATGCAGGCGGTTGAATACTGGATTGCGCCTCAGCTGTTTGACAGTGAACTGGGCACCAGCTGTCGTCATCCGGTGCAGATTGCTATCGGCTCCCGGCAGGATATAACGCAGCTACAGCCGGTCACTCAGCGCATTAGCCTTGGCTTTTGTTACTTGGCCATCGGTCAGCGTGCCGGGCTGAACCCGGCCCAGTCGCGGCATATCATGGCGCTGGTACATCAGTCGGGCCTCGTTGAGCAGCTGCCGCTGGAGGAGGGGCTAATCACCCCGAGCCACGATATGCTCCCCGGCTGGCACATTCCTCAGTGGCAGCCCGATCCCGCGGTGACGCTGCCCGCTCAGCTCAGTTTGCATTACCATCTGCCGGTCGAGCTGCACGCGATGGCCGAAAAACTTCAGCAGCTGCTGGCGGCACAGGGCTGCCGCCTTACGCTCCACTTCCATCCGGGGAAAAACTGGCGGGACTACACCGCGCTGGAGGAAGCCGACCTGGTGATGGGCGATCGTCTGATTGGTGAAGCGCCCGTGTTCACACTGGAGAGCTGGCTGCGCCTCGATCCCCTGTGGCCCGTCGTTGTCGGCCGGACTCGCTGGCAGCGGCTGGTGAATGCGCTGGATAAACTCCAGCAGCATCAGGATGGCACGCACCGTCACGACGAAATGCATGGCGTGTTCAATCAGCTGATGCTGGATGCAACGGTCACCCCGCTGTTCAACTATCGCTATCAAATCAGCGCGCCGCCCGGCGTCGAAGGCATCCGACTTAATGCCTGGGGCTGGTTTGATTTTTCACGGGCGTGGATCCCGCCGCCGGTGACCATTCCCTGAGTTCTACCTTTCTGCCGCACCAGGCAGTACCATAGCGGGCAGAAGACCATCAGGAAAAAAACGATGAAACGAGCAGTTGTAGTATTTAGCGGAGGCCAGGACTCAACCACCTGTCTGATCCAGGCCCTCAAGCAGTATGACGAAGTACACTGCGTGACGTTTGACTACGGCCAGCGGCACCGCGCAGAGATTGATATCGCCGGGAAACTCGCGGCCACGCTGGGCGCACGCGCGCACAAGATCCTGGATACCACCCTGCTTAACGAACTGGCGGTCAGCAGCCTGACCCGTGACAACATTCCGGTCCCGGCATGGGATCCGGCGGAAGGTGGCCTGCCCAGTACCTTTGTACCGGGGCGCAATATTCTGTTTTTAACGCTGGCCGCAATCTACGCTTATCAGGTCGAGGCGGAAGCGGTCATTACCGGCGTGTGTGAAACCGATTTTTCCGGCTACCCCGACTGCCGGGATGAGTTCGTCCGGGCACTTAACCACGCCGTTTCACTGGGCATGGCGCGCGAAGTACGCTTTGAAACGCCGCTGATGTGGCTTAACAAGGCAGAAACCTGGGCACTGGCCGACTACTGGCAGCAGCTGCCGCTGGTTCGGGAACACACTTTGACCTGTTACAACGGCATTCAGGGTGACGGCTGCGGAGAGTGTGCCGCCTGCCATCTGCGCGCCAACGGTTTACAGGCGTATCAACAGAACCAGGCCGCGGTCATGCAGTCGATGAAACAGAAAACCGGGCTGCTGTAGCCGTCGACAGCGCAGACCCGGCACCACGCCGAGGATCTGCCGTGGTGTTCTGCCCGACCTGGCAGAACACCGCATTGATGCCCGACTGAATCTGCCAAGCCGGGCAGGACACCGCACTGATCCCCGACCCGATCTGCCCGACCGGGCAGGACACCGCATTGATGCCGGACCCGGTCGGCCGGACGGGTTACGCCTGTTCCTGGATGGAGACCATAAGTTGTTTCAGAGGCCCTTCCAGCGGCTGTGCCTTTTGCGTACGCAGATCGATACAGACAAAGGTCAGCTGTGCATCTGCCACGACCTCACCGCCGGGCTTAAGCGTTACCGTTTGAGCAATGATCCCGCTTTTCGCATTCAGCTGCTCTATCCGACTGTCAACCTGTAGCACATCTCCCAGCACCGCCGGACGGCGATAGTTAATATTGATGTTAACCACGACAAACGCCAGATGATTGGCGGACATCCACTCCAAGGCGTCCATCTCCTCCAGCCAGGCCCAGCGAGCTTCTTCAAGGAATTCCAGGTAGCGGGCATTATTAACATGCTGATAAACATCAAGGTGATAGCCACGAACTTTGATCAGTGTCTGCATTGCTTCCTGTCTCCGATTTAAAAGGCCATACCAACTGGTATGACCTCTAAGAGATTAGCAGCCGCAGCGGGTACTTTGTGGCGGAAATGCCCGACTCGCGAAACGGATCACAGTTTAATTCGTGACAAATTACGTTCTACTAACATCTTGCCGATCCCGGGCACCTCTTTCAGCTGCTCCAGCTGACTGAAGGGGCCGTACTGCTCCCGGTAACTGACGATAGACTCGGCCTTCTTCAGCCCCACGCCGTTTAGTGCGGCAGCCAGCTCCTGCGCCGTGGCACTGTTGATGCTGACCTGTTCACCCCCCTCTACGCTGTTTTTTCCCTGCTGCGGCGTTGACGCCGCCGGGGTCTGCGCGGTGAGCGGTGCCCCGCTTTCCCTTTGCATTTCCGTCGCTGTTGTGGCCAGGCCCGGGGCAATAAACGCCATGCTGAATGCCAGTGAAAGTGCCTTAAGCGTTGTTTTAAACATGCTGTATCCTCCATGTGTGTGACAGCAGGTTTACCCTACACCGCTGCTCCTGCCGCAACAAAGGGCAGAGTTTACAAATGGAAAAGGCCGCATAAGCGGCCTTTGGTATTGCAATAAGTTGCAGTGAATTTGCGAGGTTTACTGTGCCTGCGCAGCCGCACCGTACTTAATTTTGGCTTCTTTACGCAGGTTGGTCATCAGTGCTTCGAAGGCAATCTGCGCGTTGTTCTGAGTAATGCCTCTTACCAGTTCGGCTTTCTGCGCCGCAGGCAGTTCGCCGCCCAGGACTTTATCCAGCGCGATCAGCACAACGTTGCCCTGCATATCCTCACCGACGCCATAGGTAGGTTTATCTGCGGCCGGCAGCGGCATTGCAAATGCCGTCTGCGTCAGCGGATCCTGCCCGGTACGGGTCAGCGTCTGCGGCGCGCCAAAGCTCAGGTCCGCCGCTTTCATCGCCTCATCGCCTTTACCGGCTTTAAGATCCGCCAGCAGTTTATCCGCCTGAGATTTGGCTTCAGCACGCGCTTTATCCAGCTTCAGCGTATCGGTAATCTGCGCGGTGACCTCGCTCAGCGGCTTAACAGCTTCGGGCTTATGCTCACTGATACGCAGGATGAACGCACGGTCACCGTCCACGGTGATAATGTCGGAGTTACGTCCCGGTGCGCCGTTATCCCCTGCCAGACCGCCGTTGAAGATAGCCTCCTGGACCGGTTTAAAGTTCAGCTCAGCGGGCAGATTCTCGTGGCTGAACCAGTCAGTTTCTACCGCTTTAACGCCGGCGACCTGCTCAGCACTGGCCAGAGACTCCGTATCGTTACTTGCCGCATCGCTAACTTTCTGCTGAAGCTTGTAGTAGGCATCAACGGCTTTTTCCTGCTTCACTTTGGCCGCGATATCGCTATGCACGTCGGCCAGCGCTTTGGTCTGCTGCGGCTTAATGTCATCCAGACGCGCCACGATAAAGCCAACGGATGATTTGATCACACCAGACAGCTGACCTTTGTCTTTCAGGCCCGCGTCTTTCAACTCATCAGGCGTGGTATCCGGCTCCAGCCAGCCCATATCACCACCCTTGCGGGAAGAGATGGGGTCAGTTGATTTTTCTTTTGCCAGCGTAGCGAAATCACCGCCATTTTTCAGCGCATCCAGCACCGACTGTGCATCCGCCTCAGTTTTCGTCTGAATAATGCTGTAGCGGTTACGCTGCGGCTGGGTGAACTCCTGCTGATGCTCATCATACCAGCCCTGAATTTCAGCCTCACTCACCGGCTGTTCCATCGTGGCCGCATCCATTTTGATGTAGGTGACGCGGAACTGCTCGGGGATCATGAAACGGTTTTTGTTTTGCTGGTAGTAGCTATTCAGCTCTTCCGGCGTAACAACCTGTTTCGCCACCAGTCCGGCCACGTTGAGGGTCGCCTCACGCACCACGCGCTGCTGTGAAATCAGCGCCGCCAGCGCATCGCTTTCACCGCTGAGCACGAAGTCGGTCCGGGTAATAGCATTAATCAGCTGCTGGGTGGTGAGCTGCTTGCGCAGCGCTTCCGCATAACTGTCCGCGGTAAAGCCCATGTTGTTGATCAGCGCGAGGTATCTGGCATTGTCAAATTTGCCGTCGACCTGGAAAGCGGGCTGAGTGAAAATGGCTTCTTTGATCTGATTATCGCTAATCGCCAGACCAATATCTTTTGCATACTGGTCCAGCAGGATTTCGTCTGTCAACTGGGACAGCGCCTGCTGGCGCATCTGCTGCAAGTAGCCTTCGTTACCCGCCAGAGCAGAGAACTGATCGCCCAGCATCTGCTGTTGACGCGAACGTTCATTGCTAAAGGCACGCTCAAGCTGAGCACGGCTGATTTCCTGTCCGTTCACTTTGGCGGCGTAATCACCGTTACCGCCCGTCAGATATCCGCCCACGCCGGTGAGCACAAAGGACAGGATGATCAAACCCAGTAAAATTTTGAGCACGACATGGTTCGACGCCGCGCGTAAATTGTCCATCATGGTGTGACGACACTCCGCTGTAGTGTGAATGTAAAACCTTGCGCTATCGTCCCGCGTTCCCGAGGACGTGCAACGCCATGCATTGCTGCAACTCCAGTGACTGCAGGGAGCTACATCCTGTAGACAACCGCATCGGGCGAATGTCTCTGAATCATAAAAAAAGGCACATCAATGTGATGATGTGCCAGTATGTTACATGAGAACGCGTTGGCGATCTTCACTCCACCGAAGAAATCTGTTCAACGGCGGCTTTTAACTCAGTTAACAGCGTCTTTCAGCGCTTTACCTGCACGGAAACCAGGCACTTTTCCCGCAGGAATAGTAATTTCTTTACCCGTTTGCGGGTTACGTCCGGTACGCTCTGAACGTTCGCGCACGGAGAAAGTACCAAACCCGACCAGCGCGACTTCGTCACCGGCCTGCAGAGAATCAGTTACAGAGGCAATAAACGCATCCAGCACACGTCCGGCAGCCGCTTTGGAAATATCTGCATTCGCAGCAATTTTGTCGATCAACTGTGACTTGTTCACCTAATCATCCCCTCTTTTATTTTTACAACGTAACCTGGCACCCTGCCAGCTACGTATGCGCGGTCATGAACTCTGACCGCTGACCCAAAGCTGTTGAGCCGCAACCCGCATTGCCGTTGCTGACTTAACCGCAATCTAAATTAGCGGCCCAAAAAAAAGCTGGCAAGTAACAATTTACCTGTCAGCTCTCGTTTTAGGGGTAATTTATCTTAAATCACTATTTTTCCGTCACAACCTGGATGCCTTCCGGTGCATTTTGCAGTGCAAGCGCCAACACTTCTTCAATACGTTTCACCGGATGAATAACCAGATCGGCAATCACGTTGTCCGGAATTTCCTCCAGATCGCGCTTGTTCTCGTCCGGGATCAGTACGGTTTTGATGCCGCCACGGTGTGCCGCCAGCAGTTTTTCCTTCAGACCGCCGATAGGCAGAACCTGACCACGCAGGGTGATCTCACCGGTCATCGCCACATCCGCGCGCACCGGATTACCGGTCAGGCAGGATACCAGCGCGGTACACATCGCGATACCGGCGCTTGGACCATCCTTCGGCGTTGCACCTTCAGGAACGTGAACGTGAATGTCGCGTTTCTCATAGAAATCACCGTTGATGCCCAGCTTTTCGGCACGGGCGCGTACCACGGTCAGCGCGGCCTGGATTGACTCCTGCATCACTTCACCCAGCGAACCGGTGTAGGTCAGTTTGCCTTTACCCGGCACGCAGGCGGTTTCAATGGTCAGCAGATCGCCGCCCACTTCCGTCCATGCCAGGCCGGTCACCTGACCCACGCGGTTTTCACTGTCGGCACGGCCGTAGTCAAAGCGCTGTACGCCGAGGAAATCTTTCAGGTTGTCGCCGTTGATTTCGATACGCTTCAGCGATTTGTCCATCAGCAGTGACTTAACCGCTTTGCGGCACAGCTTCGACAGTTCGCGCTCAAGGCTACGCACGCCCGCTTCACGGGTGTAGTAACGAATGATGCCAACAATCGCGCTATCATCAACGGCGATTTCATTTTTCTTCAGTGCGTTACGCTCAATCTGCTTCGGCAGCAAATGCTGTTTGGCAATGTTCAGCTTTTCGTCTTCGGTGTAGCCGGAAAGACGGATCACCTCCATACGGTCCAGCAGCGGTGCCGGAATGTTCATGGAGTTTGAGGTTGCCACAAACATCACGTCGGAGAGATCGTAATCCACTTCAAGGTAGTGATCGTTAAAGGCAATATTCTGCTCAGGATCGAGAACTTCCAGCAGCGCCGAAGCCGGGTCGCCGCGCATGTCGGAAGACATCTTATCGATCTCATCCAGCAGGAATAGCGGGTTTTTAACCCCCACTTTCGCCATTTTCTGAATCAGTTTGCCCGGCATCGAACCAATGTAGGTACGACGGTGCCCGCGGATTTCGGCTTCGTCACGCACGCCGCCCAGCGCCATACGCACGTATTTACGCCCGGTCGCTTTGGCAATGGACTGGCCCAGAGAGGTTTTACCCACGCCCGGCGGTCCCACGAGGCACAGGATCGGCCCTTTGATTTTGCTGACGCGGCTCTGTACGGCTAAATACTCAAGAATGCGGTCTTTGACGCGCTCAAGGCCAAAGTGGTCGGTATCCAGCGTTTCCTGCGCCTTCAGCAGGTCTTTCTTCACCTTACTGCGGGCATTCCACGGCACCTGAACCATCCAGTCGATATACCCGCGTACCACGGTGGCTTCCGCAGACATCGGCGACATCATTTTCAGCTTTTGCAGCTCGGCTTCAGTTTTATCTTTGGCCTCTTTGGGCATTTTCGCCGCGTCGATTTTACGCTTCAGCGCTTCATTTTCATCCGGCGCATCGTCCATCTCACCCAGTTCTTTCTGAATCGCCTTCATCTGCTCATTCAGATAGTACTCGCGCTGGCTTTTCTCCATCTGCTTTTTCACGCGGTTACGGATACGTTTTTCAACCTGCAACAGGTCAATCTCCGACTCCATCATCGCCATCAGATATTCCAGACGCTCGTTAACGTCGGACATTTCCAGCACGGACTGTTTATCCGCCAGCTTCAGTGGCATGTGCGCCGCAACGGTATCGGCCAGACGTGCAGCATCATCAATGCTGTTCAGCGAGGTCAGTACCTCCGGTGGGATCTTCTTGTTCAGCTTGATGTAGCCTTCAAACTGATTGATCGCCGTACGCACCAGCACTTCCTGCTCGCGCTCTTCAATTTCCGGCGATTCAAGGTACTCCGCCTGGGCGGTAAAGTGATCGCCGTTGTCGGATAAGGTGGTGATATGAGCACGCTGTAAACCTTCCACCAGCACTTTAACCGTGCCGTCGGGGAGTTTCAGCATCTGCAAAATAGAGGCGACGGTCCCGACTGAGAAGAGATCGTTAATGCCTGGTTCATCCGTTGAAGCTTCTTTCTGAGCGACCAGCATGATCTTTTTGTCATGATCCATGGCGGCTTCAAGGCAGCGAATTGATTTTTCACGACCGACGAACAACGGAATGACCATGTGCGGATAAACCACTACGTCACGCAACGGCAACACAGGGATTTCAATGCGTTCAGAACGCTCAGGATTCATAGAGCTCTCTCTTATGTTTAATTTCCGCCAGGTAAGGGGAACCACGTCATCCAGATATGAGGCGGTTTACCCACAGGTATTTGAGTATATGGGGATGAATGGAATAGATTCAACGTTGGGTTGTCGAGAAAAGTAAAAGGGGGAGCATTTTCCCCCTTTTGGATTAACTGACTGGAATGATTTGGTTATTTATTCGCCAGAAGCCTGCTGTGCTTCCGGTTTGCCGTAAATCAACAGGGGATCGCTCTCGCCGCCAATGACGGATTCATCGATAACGACTTTTTCCACGCCTTCCATTGACGGCAGATCGTACATGGTGTCCAGCAGCGCGCCTTCTACGATAGAGCGCAGGCCGCGGGCGCCGGTTTTACGCGACATCGCCTTCTTGGCGATGGCGTTCAGCGCCTCTTCACGGAACTCCAGCTCCACCCCTTCCAGGTTGAACAGCGCCTGATACTGCTTGGTCAGCGCGTTTTTCGGCTCACAGAGGATCTGGATCAGCGCCTCTTCACTCAACTCGTTGAGCGTGGCGACCACCGGCAGACGACCGATAAACTCCGGGATCAGACCAAACTTGATCAGATCTTCCGGCTCCACCTGTGCCAGCAGCTCCCCTTCCGTTGCCTTTTCCGCTTTACCTTTCACCGTGGCACCAAAGCCGATGCCGGAGCCGGTATCCACGCGCTGCGAAATCACCTTATCCAGGCCGGCAAACGCCCCGCCGCAGATAAACAGAATTTTCGAGGTGTCCACCTGCAAAAACTCCTGCTGCGGATGCTTACGCCCGCCCTGAGGCGGCACCGCAGCAACCGTGCCTTCGATCAGCTTCAGCAGCGCCTGCTGCACGCCCTCACCGGACACGTCACGGGTGATCGACGGGTTGTCGGACTTGCGGGAAATCTTGTCGATTTCATCGATGTAAACAATGCCGCGCTGCGCCTTCTGCACATCATAGTCACACTTTTGCAGCAGCTTCTGGATGATGTTTTCCACATCCTCACCCACGTAACCGGCTTCGGTCAGGGTGGTGGCGTCCGCCATGGTAAACGGCACGTCCAGCAGGCGGGCCAGCGTTTCCGCCAGCAGAGTTTTACCGCTGCCGGTCGGCCCGATCAGCAGGATGTTACTTTTGCCCAGCTCAATCCCGTTGCTGGTATCGCCATTGCGCAGACGTTTGTAGTGGTTATAAACCGCGACCGCCAGCACCTTCTTCGCCCGCTCCTGGCCAATGACGTAGTCGTCAAGGTGGTGGCGAATTTCGTGCGGCGTCGGCAGCGAGCTGCGCTCACGGTGGGGCGCAACCTCTTTAATCTCTTCGCGAATGATGTCGTTGCACAGATCAACGCACTCATCGCAGATATACACTGACGGGCCGGCAATCAGCTTGCGGACTTCATGCTGGCTTTTACCGCAAAAAGAGCAGTACAGCAGCTTTCCCGATCCGTCTTTGCGCTTATCTGTCATCAGTAACCCCATGTCTTCTTTAACAGACCTGAAGTGGGCTGTCTTAATTTACACGTACCAACAGGTAATATAGCCCATTTCCGGGGAAAATTGGGAGTAAAACTCAGTAAACCCGCACTCGCCAACGGCGAAAGTGTGAATCGGCGAACAATTGTTCAAAAAAAAGCCTACCTGACCTTTTTCAGCAACAAATCAAGACTAACCGATTGTTTTAAATACTAAACATGCGACAAGATTACTGTTGATTTAGCTACCCGTTTGATTATGCTAAACTCTCGTGACTTATCAGATCCCGATGGAGTGTAAAGCATGCCTCAAGCGCCAGATAAACAAGAAAAAGGCCAGGAAGAGAAGAACTCAGCGGCAGTCAGCAAGCTACTGCAATCGCGCTCTATTATTATTTCCGGCGAGATCAATCAGGAACTGGCGGAGAAAGTCACTGCTCAGCTGCTGATCCTGCAAGAGATGGGTGATGAGCCGATTAAGCTGTTTATCAACAGCCAGGGCGGACATGTCGAAGCGGGCGATACCATCCATGACATGATCAAGTTTGTGAAGCCGAAAGTGCTGGTTATTGGCACCGGCTGGGTAGCGAGTGCCGGGATCACCATTTTCCTGGCAGCGGATAAAGACAACCGCTACTCCCTGCCCAATACCCGCTTTATGATCCACCAGCCGCTGGGCGGCGTGCGCGGTAAGGTTTCAGATATTGAGATCGAAGCGAAAGAGCTGCTGCGTGCGCGTGAGCGTATCAATAAGCTGATCAGCAAAGCGACCGGCCAGCCGCTGGAAAAAGTGGAAAAAGACACTGACAGCAACTACTGGATGAGCCCGGAGCAGGCGGTTGATTACGGCATTACTACGCACGTCATCAGCCAGTGGGATGAACTGAAGCTCTAATTAGCCCGGTCCCGCATCGCAGGCATAAAAAAGCCCACAGTTTTCACTGCGGGCTTTTTTTCGTCCATCGGGACCGCGCTTCAGACCTGGAGCTACTCTCCTGAAGCCTGCTGCGCCTCCGGCTTGCCGTAGATCAGCATGGGCTCACCGCCACCGTCAATAACCGAGGCGTCAATCACCACTTTTTCGACATCGTCAAGCGAAGGTAAATCGTACATGGTGTTCAGCAGCGCGCCTTCCACGATAGAGCGCAGACCGCGGGCGCCGGTTTTACGCGACATCGCCTTCTTGGCGATAGCGTTCAGCGCCTCTTCACGGAACTCCAGCTCTACCCCTTCCAGGTTGAACAGTGCCTGATACTGCTTGGTCAGCGCGTTTTTCGGCTCACGCAGGATCTGGATCAGCGCCTCTTCACTCAGCTCGGTCAGCGTGGCAACCACCGGCAGACGACCGATAAACTCCGGGATCAGACCAAACTTGATCAGATCTTCCGGCTCCACCTGTGCCAGCAGCTCCCCTTCCGTTGCCTTTTCCGCTTTACCTTTCACCGTGGCACCAAAGCCGATGCCGGAGCCGGTATCCACGCGCTGCGAAATCACCTTATCCAGGCCGGCAAACGCCCCGCCGCAGATAAACAGAATTTTCGAGGTGTCCACCTGCAAAAACTCCTGCTGCGGATGCTTACGCCCGCCCTGAGGCGGCACCGCAGCAACCGTGCCTTCGATCAGCTTCAGCAGCGCCTGCTGCACGCCCTCACCGGACACGTCACGGGTGATCGACGGGTTGTCGGACTTGCGGGAAATCTTGTCGATTTCATCGATGTAAACAATGCCGCGCTGCGCCTTCTGCACATCATAGTCACACTTTTGCAGCAGCTTCTGGATGATGTTTTCCACATCCTCACCCACGTAACCGGCTTCGGTCAGGGTGGTGGCGTCCGCCATGGTAAACGGCACGTCCAGCAGGCGGGCCAGCGTTTCCGCCAGCAGGGTTTTACCGCTGCCGGTCGGCCCGATCAGCAGGATATTACTTTTGCCCAGCTCAATACCGTTGCTGGTATCGCCGTTGCGCAGACGTTTGTAGTGGTTATAAACCGCGACCGCCAGCACCTTCTTCGCCCGCTCCTGACCAATGACGTAGTCGTCAAGGTGGTGGCGAATTTCGTGCGGCGTCGGCAGTGAGCTGCGCTCACGGTGGGGCGCAACTTCTTTAATTTCTTCACGGATGATGTCGTTGCACAGGTCAACGCACTCATCGCAGACATATACTGACGGGCCGGCAATCAGCTTACGCACTTCATGCTGGCTTTTGCCGCAAAAAGAGCAGTACAGCAGCTTTCCTGAACCGTCTTTGCGTTTATCGGTCATTCACTCCCCCCTCATTGTTGCCCTCACTGCCCGCAGGGGGCAGCTCACGCAGGCCGCTGACTTACCGGCTGACCTGCTGGGGCAACGCTACATAGCAAAACGGATCAGTTGCGCTGATTCAGCACTGAATCCACTAATCCATACTCAACGGCCTCGCCAGCCGACAGGAAGCGATCGCGATTGGTATCACGCTCAATCGCCTCAACGCTCTGGCCAGTGTGCTTCGCCATCAGGTCGTTCATCATCTGCTTGGTTTTAATGATTTCACGCGCGTGAATATCAATATCAGAAGCCTGGCCCTGGAAACCACCCAGCGGCTGGTGGATCATCACGCGTGAGTTCGGCAGGCAGTAACGCTTGCCTTTTGCCCCTGCGGTGAGCAGGAAGGCGCCCATTGAACAGGCCTGGCCCATACAAATGGTGCTAACGTCTGGTTTGATAAACTGCATAGTGTCATAAATCGACATGCCCGCAGTGATAACGCCGCCGGGTGAGTTAATGTACAGATGGATATCTTTTTCCGGATTCTCCGCTTCCAGAAACAGCATCTGCGCCACAATCAGGTTGGCCATGTGGTCTTCAACCTGGCCGGTCAGGAAAATAATGCGCTCTTTGAGCAGGCGCGAGTAGATGTCGTATGAACGCTCTCCGCGAGAAGTTTGTTCGACCACCATCGGCACTAAAGCCATCTGAGGTGCAGTTAATTCACGTTCGCCACTGTATGACATTACCGTCTCCTGATACATTTCATTTGGCTACACTCCACAGCAATTCTACTTGAGAGCGATCGGGAACACTATGATTCCGGTCTATTACGCCGATGCCATCCGGGTGACCCACCCGATCTGATAGCCTGGTTGCATACTCCGATGAACGCGTATGCCAGTGATAACTATCTGGGGATATTGCCCCGCTCTTTCAAGCATAACAACGTTTTTATTGCCTGCTAGCCTGGAATATCGGCTTAGACGTTAATTTGCAGCTTTAATGAACAAATCGCTAACCATTTCAGGCGTCCGGCCCGATCAAATGCAAAAGCCCGCGACCAGAGGCCGCGGGCTTTTATCAAACTACCGGTGAAACGTTGAATCAGGCCTGTGCGGTCTGGTTCATCAGTTCCTGGAAGTTAGTTTCTTTCTCAGTCACTTTCGCTTTTTCCAGCACGACTTCAACAGCCTGCTCTTCCAGCGCGACGTTACGCATGTTGTTCATCAGCTCGTTGTTTTTGCTGTAGAACTCGATCACTTCAGACGGATCTTCGTAAGCGGAAGCCATCTCTTCGATCAGCGCTTTAACGCGGTCTTCATCCGCTTTCAGCTCATGGGTACGAATGACTTCGCCCAGCAGCAGACCCACAACAACGCGACGCTTCGCCTGCTCTTCGAACAGTTCACGAGGCAGCTCAAGCGCCTGCTTCTCGTTACCGCCAAAGCGCTGTGCAGCCTGACGCTTCAGCACGTCGATTTCGCCGTCGATCAGTGCAGCAGGAACATCGATGTCGTTAGCCGCAACCAGACCATCAATCGCCTGAGACTTCACGCGGTTACGCACGGCGCCTTTCAGCTCACGCTGCATGTTTTTACGGACTTCGGTACGCAGACCGGCCAGAGAACCATCGGCAACGCCAAAGCGCTTGATGAATTCTTCGGTGAATTCCGGCAGCTCGCGCTCTTCAACTTTTTTCAGCACGATTTCGAACTTCGCGGCTTTACCTTTCAGGTTTTCAGCGTGGTAATCTTCCGGGAAGTTAACGTCGATGGTGAACGTCTCACCAGCTTTGTGGCCAGCAACGCCTTCTTCAAAGCCTGGGATCATACGACCCTGGCCCATTGCCAGTACGAAGTCAGACGCTTTGCCGCCTTCGAACTCTTCACCGTCAACGGAACCGGTGAAATCGATGGTTGCGCGATCTTCTGCACCCGCAGCGGCATCGGTTTCTTTCCAGGTTGCCTGCTGCTTACGCAGGGTATCCAGCATGGTGTCAACGTCAGCGTCGGTCACTTCTACAACCGGTTTTTCAACTTCGATTGCTTCCAGACCCTTCAGCTCAACTTCCGGATACACTTCAAACTCAGCAGAGAAAGTAAAATCTTCACCGACTTTGTAATCGCCCGGGATGTAGTTTGGCGCACCCGCTGGGTTGATTTTTTCTTTGATGATCGCATCAACGAAGCCGCGCTGCATCAAATCACCCAGCACGTCCTGACGAACGGAAGCACCGTAACGCTGTGCCACTACGGTCATCGGCACTTTTCCTTTACGGAAACCGTCGATACGTACTTTCTTAGCTACGCTTACCAGCTCATTTTTAACTGCGTTTTCGATCACGTCTTTAGCGACGGTAATCGTCACGCGACGGCCCAGGCCCTGAGTTGTTTCTACTGAAGCTTGCATCTTATTACCTCAAAAAATCACGTGCTCGGTCAACTTCAGATGCACCCTGCTACGGTGGAAACACCGATAACCGAATGAATCTAAGAACCGGAACGGCTTCTGCTGACAGAACCGCATTCCCTGTTACAGAAGCGTCCCGAAGACATTCCGTAAAAAATAGACGCAGCATTATAGCGACAACGTCTCAGCGAGTCGAGGCTGCACACGCCCCCGAAGCACGCTACTTTTTACATTTTTGTGATGAAATCGCAAGGATTTGATCGGGAGAAGGGGGGTTTATCAACTCAGAAACGAAAAAACGGCCCGCGGGCCGTTTGATGTAAAATCGTATTCTCTATTATGCCAACGTCCCGGCACCGCGGCAGTTTGGCGAAGCGGGCACCGTGTCCTGCAAACCTTCCCACTCTTTCAACGTGTAACTGTGCAGCGCCAGCGCATGTACGCTGCCCGCCAGCTCTGCGGACAGCACGCCATAAATTGCACGATGCCGCGCCAGGAAACGCTGATTGTTAAAGCTGTCGCTGACAATCACCACCTTGAAGTGACTCTCTGCGCCCGCGGGCACATTATGACGATAGCTCTCGTCATGAACCTCCAGATGTACCGGTGAAAATGCCGTACGTAACTTTTCTTCTATTTGTTCACGCATCATACCCGATCTCCTCTACGGCAAATAACTGTGCCCCATCCCTATAAATGTTAGTCGTTTTTTGTGTAAAACCGCTGCACTTTGATCAAATTTTTAACCCTGCCGACACTTTTCCGGGCGCGCACGCAACATCGCCAGCAGAATAGAGTCCAAGGCTCAAGCGTTCAGTAGTCTTAAAAATCTACAACGCGATGAATTTACGCGCTATCGGGGCTTCCCCTGATCTCAGGCGATGTTATGATGGCCGAAGTTCTGTCAGCTATACAACTCACGTTATCGAGAACATAAGCATGTTTAAAAAAATATTTTTCCCTCTGCTGGCCGTTTTTATTCTGGCTGGCTGTGCAACGAGCAGCAACACGCTTGATATTTCACCAAAAATCAAACTACCACAGCAGGATCCAGGCCTGATGGGTGTCACGGTCAGCATCAACGGTGCCGACCAGCGTTCTGACCAGGCTCTGGCGAAAGTTAACCGCGACGGCCAGCTGATTACCCTGACCCCTTCGCGCGATCTGCGCTTCCTGCTCCAGGAAACCCTTGAGAAGCAGATGGCCGCCCGTGGCTATATGATTGGGCCTAACGGTGTCGTGGACCTACAGATTGTTGTGAATAACCTGTATGCGGATGTGACTCAGGGCAACGTGCGCTACAGCATCACGACAAAGGCCGACATTTCTATCATCGCTACTGCCAAGAACGGCAACAAGCAGGTGAAGAATTATCGCCAGGTTTACAGCGTTGAAGGCGCATTCAACGCCAACAATGAAAAAATCACTAATGCGGTTAACGCAACTCTGGGTGACGTAATTTCTGATATGGCTCAGGACACGTCGGTCAGCGAGTTCATCAAACAAAACTCTCGTTAATCACCTCAGGTCCGGTTCACGCCGGGCCTGATTTAAGGTCCGTATGCCCAGTCAATATCTGCATATTTTCACCCGACGTAACTCCGCTCTTCTTCTGATACTGGGTTTTGCATCCGGCCTTCCTCTGGCACTAACGTCCGGCACGCTACAGGCATGGATGGCAGTAGAGAATGTCGATATTAAAACCATTGGCTTTTTCTCGCTGGTCGGCCAGGCCTACGTATTCAAGTTTCTGTGGTCACCGCTGATGGATCGCTATACGCCGCCGTTCCTCGGCAGACGCCGTGGCTGGTTGCTGGTGACACAGATCCTGCTGATCGTAGGCATTGCCCTGATGGGGTTTATGCAGCCGTCGCGCGATCTGACAATGTTAGCGGCGCTGGCCGTGCTGATCGCCTTCTGCTCCGCCTCTCAGGATATTGTCTTTGACGCCTGGAAAACCGATATTCTGCCGCCCGCCGAACGGGGCAACGGTGCGGCGATCAGCGTGCTGGGCTATCGGCTGGCAATGCTGGTTTCGGGCGGACTGGCGCTGTGGCTGGCGGATCGCTATCTCGGCTGGCAGGCGATTTGGTGGCTGATGGCGCTGATGATGATACCCGGCGTGATCGCGACGCTGGTTGCCAAAGAACCGGATAGTAGCACCGAAATCCCGCGTACTCTGGAGCAGGCCGTCGTTGCCCCTCTGCGCGACTTTTTTAACCGTAACAACGCGTGGCTGATCCTGGCACTGATCGTTCTCTACAAGCTGGGGGATGCCTTTGCGGCCAGTCTGACCACCATTTTCCTGATCCGCGGCGTGGGCTTTGATGCCGGTGACGTCGGGCTGGTTAATAAAACACTGGGACTACTGGCAACGATTGTCGGTGCGCTGATCGGCGGCGTGCTGATGCAGCGTCTGAGCCTGTTCCGCGCCCTGATGCTGTTCGGCATTTTGCAAGCCGTCTCCAATCTGGGTTACTGGATCCTCTCCGTTACCGATAAACACCTTTACAGCATGGCTGCGGCGGTGACGGTAGAAAATCTGTGCGGCGGTATGGGCACAGCGGCATTTGTCGCACTGCTGATGACGCTGTGCAACAAATCCTTTTCGGCCACGCAGTTTGCACTACTATCGGCGCTGTCAGCCGTTGGCCGGGTCTATGTCGGGCCGGTCGCGGGCTGGTTTGTTGACGGATGGGGATGGCCCACTTTTTACGCCTTCTCCGTGGTGGCGGCCCTGCCCGGCCTGGTGCTACTGGCGGGATGCCGATCGACGCTGGAGTATGCGCAAAACCACCCTGACTTTCTGCCGCGCACGGCATTTTCCTCAGGATATCGCTGGGCGCTGCGCGGGTTGGCGCTGGGCGCGGTGCTGTTAGTGTTATGGCTGGCGGCTCTGGCACTAAATGCGCTGGGCCTCTCGTTCCCGGATGGTATTGTTTCTACATTGTTAAAATCAGGCATAGCCCTGCTGTTGCTCGGCGTCATTACAGGCACGTTACTGGACTTCCTGGCACTGCAAAAAATTTCAAAAATTGTCAAATAAGCGGCTTTTTTGCCCCTAAAAAACAATTGTTAAACAGATTATTTTCATCACAATATTTTAACAAAAACCCGGGCAATGTTTACATTCGTCCGGGTTTAATCTCTCTAGCAGATAAAGGCTATTACGACCACTGTAATAAAAAATAAATATTTTTGGGCATTTAATGAGAAATTCCAGAATTTTTATGGGCGTACTTTTTTAAAGCGCGGGTATTACAAACCGGTGAGTAATTAGTTTTAGCCTCTTAATATCTCACAAATGATAAGGGCTTGTTAAAGAATTGGATCATTAAACGTCTGGTTATATCGGATAGAATTTGAGCCAGGATTTTTTCATAGAATTTTGTTATATTAGCGCCAACCCATTGCTGGCGTTAATATTTTGTCACCAGCAGCAACATGTGTGACAGCCTTGGCAAAAGATGTCAACACCTCGCTGACACAACCTGTTGCAGGTTTACAGTAATGAAACCTTCCCGTAAAATGCCGCCACACTTAAACGACAATAGAGCCCTTGTCATTGAGGTCGTTAAATGAGACTCAGTAAATACAATAAAAGTTTGGGGATTTTGTCACTCATCGCAGGCACGATTTTGTTAAGTGGTTGTGATAGTGCGCTATTAAATCCCAAAGGACAGATTGCAATGGAGCAACGTTCGCTGATACTGACGGCCTTTGGCTTGATGTTGATCGTCGTCATCCCCGCAGTCCTGATGGCCGTGGTGTTCGCCTGGAAATATCGGGCATCTAATACCAACGCAAAGTATAGCCCTAACTGGTCACACTCCAATAAAGTTGAAGCCGTTGTCTGGACTGTACCAATCTTAATCATTGTTTTCCTTGGTATTCTGACGTGGAAATCTACCCACGCGCTGGAACCAAGCAAACCGCTGGTCTCTACTGAGAAACCGGTTGAGATTGAGGTTGTTTCACTTGACTGGAAATGGCTGTTCATTTACCCGGAACAGGGTATTGCGACCGTTAACCAGATCGCCTTCCCGGCTAATCGCCCGGTGAACTTCAAAATCACCTCCAACACAGTAATGAACTCCTTCTTCATTCCTACCCTCGGTAGCCAGATCTACGCGATGGCCGGTATGCAGACGAAGCTTCACCTGATCGCGAATGAACCCGGCACCTTTGATGGTATCTCCTCGAACTTTAGTGGTCGTGGTTTCTCTGGTATGAAGTTCAAAGCAATTGCGACGCCTGACGACGCAACCTTTGACGAGTGGGTAGCAAAAGTCAAACAGTCTCCTTCTACACTGGCATCAATGGATGAATTCAAAAAGGTTGCTGCGCCTAGCGAAAACAACCCTGTTGAATATTTCTCAAGTGTAAAACCGGGCCTGTTCTTAGACGTTATTAACCAGTTCGGAATGAACCACGGCGGAAGCATGGACATGTCTTCTCATGAAGGTATGGATATGGAACACTCCGCTCACCACGCGGGAGCCGAGGAATAATATAATGTTAGGAAAATTAACACTGGATGCAGTGCCCTACCACGAACCGATCATCGTGGTTACGGTCGCCGCCATCATTCTTGGTGGTCTGGCGCTTGTAGCGGCAATCACTTACTTCGGTAAGTGGAACTATCTTTGGAGCGAGTGGCTGACGTCCGTTGACCACAAAAAGCTCGGCATTATGTACATCATTCTGGCCTTCGTCATGCTGCTGCGTGGCTTTGCTGATGCCGTAATGATGCGTAGCCAGCAGGTTCTTGCCTCTGCCGGTGAAGCCGGATTCCTGCCACCTCACCACTACGACCAGATCTTCACCGCCCACGGCGTGATCATGATCTTCTTCGTAGCGATGCCGTTTGTTGTTGGTCTGATGAACATCGCTGTTCCTCTACAGATCGGCGCACGCGACGTGGCCTTCCCGTTCCTGAACAACCTGAGCTTCTGGTTCACCGTTGTCGGCGTGATTCTGGTTAACCTGTCACTGGGCGTGGGCGAATTCGCTCAGACCGGCTGGCTGGCCTATCCACCGTTATCGGGGGCAGAGTACAGTCCGGGGGTCGGGGTAGATTACTGGATATGGAGTCTACAGCTATCCGGTATTGGTACGACATTAACAGGTATTAACTTCTTCGTTACTATCCTGAAGATGCGCGCGCCGGGCATGACCATGTTCAAAATGCCGGTGTTCACCTGGGCCTCACTGTGTACTAACGTATTGATTATCGCCGCGTTCCCGGTTCTGACCGTGACCCTGGCACTGCTGACCCTTGACCGTTATCTTGGTTTCCATTTCTTTACCAATGATATGGGCGGCAACATGATGATGTACGTCAACCTGATTTGGGTTTGGGGTCATCCGGAAGTTTACATCCTGGTACTGCCGGTCTTCGGTGTGTTCTCGGAAGTGGTTGCAACCTTCTCGAAAAAACGTCTGTTTGGCTACACCTCTCTGGTGTGGGCAACGGTTGTTATTACCATTCTGTCCTTTATCGTTTGGCTGCACCACTTCTTCACTATGGGTGCGGGCGCGAACGTTAACGCCTTCTTCGGTATTATGACGATGATTATCGCCATTCCGACCGGTGTTAAAATCTTTAACTGGCTGTTCACCATGTACCAGGGCCGCATTCAGATGCACTCTGCGATGCTGTGGACCGTAGGCTTCCTGGTCACCTTCTCAGTAGGTGGTATGACCGGGGTTCTGCTGGCCGTGCCGGGTGCGGACTTCGTGCTGCACAACAGTCTGTTCCTGATTGCCCACTTCCATAACGTAATTATCGGTGGTGTGGTGTTCGGTTGCTTTGCCGGTGTGACCTACTGGTTCCCTAAAGCGTTCGGCTTCAAGCTGAATGAAACTTGGGGTATCCGTGCATTCTGGTTCTGGATTATCGGTTTCTTCGTTGCCTTTATGCCGCTGTACGTGCTGGGCTTCATGGGGATGACCCGTCGTCTGAGCCAGGATATCGACCCGCAGTTCCACACCATGCTGGTTATAGCTTCAGTCGGTGCTGCGATGATTGCCTGTGGCGTTATCTGCCAGATTACTCAGTTCTATGTCTCTATTCGTGACCGTGAACTGAACCGTGATCTGACCGGAGATCCATGGGGTGGTCGTACGCTGGAGTGGGCAACCTCTTCGCCACCGCCGTTCTATAACTTTGCCATTGTTCCTTACGTTCACGAGCGCGATGCGTTCTGGGAAATGAAAGAGAAAGGCGAAGCGTATAAGCAGCCAGCGCACTATGACGAGATCCACATGCCGAAGAACAGCGGCGCCGGTATTGTTATCGCCCTGTTCGCGACAATCTTTGGTTTCGCAGCAATCTGGCACATCTGGTGGCTGTTAGGCCTGTCCTTCCTGGGCATGATCGTCACCTGGATTGTTAAGAGCTTTGACGAAGACGTGGATTACTACGTTCCTGTTGCCGAAATCGAAAAAATCGAGAATCAGCACTTTGACGAAATTAGCAAAGCAGGTCTGAAAAATGTCAACTGAAACTCTGACTAAACAGCACCACGACGCCCATGCGGAGCATGGGCATCACGATGCAGGAGCCAATAAGATCTTTGGCTTCTGGATCTACCTGATGAGCGACTGCATCATCTTCGCAACGCTGTTTGCGACTTATGGTGTCATGGTTAACAACACGGCAGGCGGACCGTCAGGCAAAGATATCTTTGAACTGCCGTTCGTACTGGTTGAAACCGCCCTGCTTCTGTTGAGCTCCATTACCTATGGTTTTGCAGTCATCAACATGAACAAAGGCCAGAAGAGCGCAGTGCTCGGCTGGCTGGCGATGACCTTCCTGTTCGGCGTGGGCTTCATCGGTATGGAAATCTATGAATTCCATCACCTGATTAAAGAGGGCTTCGGTCCGGATCGTAGTGGCTTCCTCTCCGCGTTCTTTACGCTGGTAGGTACACACGGTCTGCACGTAACCTCTGGCCTGATCTGGATGATCGTGCTGATGTTCCAGGTTGCCAAGCGGGGTCTGAACGACACTAACCGTGCGCGTATCATGTGCCTGAGCCTGTTCTGGCACTTCCTGGATGTGGTTTGGATCTGCGTATTCACCATTGTTTACCTGATGGGGGCAATGTAATGAGTCATTCTGTAAACGAACATGGCGGCGCGTCTCACGGTAGCGTGAAGTCTTATATGATCGGCTTTATCCTGTCGATCATTCTGACCGGCATCCCATTCTGGATGGTGATGGACGGCGGGGCCTCTAAACCAGTCATTCTGGCTGTTGTTCTGATCTGTGCGGTTGTTCAGCTCCTGGTGCATCTGGTGTACTTCCTGCATCTGGATAGCAAATCCGAGGGCGGCTGGAACATGGTTGCTATCGTCTTTGCGGCGATTATCATCCTGATTGTTGTTGTTGGTTCTCTATGGATTATGTGGAACCTCAACTACAACATGATGACCCACTAACAGAGCGACTGTGATGATTAAGCAATACCTGCAAGTAACAAAACCCGGGATTATTTTCGGAAATTTAATTTCTGTGATTGGGGGATTCCTGCTGGCGTCTAAAGGCAGCATTGATTACCCCCTGTTTCTCTTCACCCTTGTCGGCGTCTCGCTGGTGGTTGCATCCGGTTGTGTTTATAACAACTACATCGACCGTGATATCGACAAGAAAATGGAGAGAACCAAGAATCGGGTGCTGGTAAAAGGCCTTATCTCTCCGAAATTAAGCCTGGTTTATGCAACCGTTCTGGGTATTGCTGGCTTCGCAATGCTGTATTTCGGAGCAAACCCGCTGGCCATGTGGCTGGCGGTGATGGGCTTCGTAGTTTATGTCGGCGTTTACAGCCTGTACATGAAGCGCCACTCTGTTTACGGTACGCTGATTGGCAGCCTTTCCGGCGCTGCGCCGCCGGTGATTGGCTACTGCGCGGTCACCAACCAGTTTGACGCCGGCGCGTTGATCCTGCTGGCTATCTTTAGCCTGTGGCAGATGCCGCACTCCTATGCGATTGCCATCTTCCGCTTTAAAGATTACCAGGCAGCCAATATCCCGGTTCTGCCGGTGGTGAAGGGCATCTCGGTGGCAAAAAATCATATTACGCTGTATATCTTGGCGTTTATGATTGCCACACTGATGCTGTCGCTTGGCGGTTATGCGGGTTATAAGTACCTGGTGGTTGCCGCTGCGGTAAGCGTCTGGTGGCTGGGTATGGCACTTTCAGGTTACAAAACCTCAAACGATCGCGTTTGGGCACGTAAGCTGTTCGTGTTCTCGATCGTTGCAATCACCGCGCTTAGCGTGATGATGTCAGTCGATTTTATGGCCCCGGCCTCTAAAGACCTGCTGGCTTCCGTCTGGTAAGCACAGGCTGCATGACGATGAAGGGCGCGATTTCGCGCCCTTTCTTTTTGTTACGACTTGCTGGTAAGTAATGTTTTACCCACCCTCCCCTCGCACATAAACTATGCGCACTAAAAGTATGAGGTAGTCATGAACGATAATAGAATGACTCCGGTCGAGCTGCGTGCTACCTGGGGTTTGGGGACGGTTTTTTCTCTGCGTATGCTGGGCATGTTTATGGTGTTGCCCGTCCTGACCACCTACGGCATGGCGTTACAAGGGGCCAGCGAAGCGCTTATCGGCCTGGCAATAGGCATCTACGGTTTGGCTCAGGCCGTTTTTCAGATCCCGTTTGGACTGCTCTCCGACCGCATTGGCCGCAAGCCGCTGATCGTAGGTGGGCTGTTAATCTTCGTTCTTGGCAGCGTGATTGCCGCGCTGACCACCTCAATCTGGGGGGTGATCCTCGGCCGCGCGCTACAGGGCTCCGGGGCTATCGCCGCTGCGGTTATGGCTCTGCTCTCCGACCTGACCCGCGAACAGAACCGAACTAAGGCGATGGCCTTTATCGGCATCAGCTTCGGTATCACCTTCGCTATCGCCATGGTCCTGGGACCGGTTATCACCCATGCGTTCGGCCTGAACGCGTTATTCTGGATGATTGCACTGCTGGCAACGGCCGGCATTGTCATCACCCTGCTGGTCGTTCCCTCCAGCGACAGCCACGTACTCAACCGCGAATCGGGCATGGTCAAGGGCAGCTTCCGCGACGTGCTCTCCAACCCCCGCCTGGTGAAGCTCAATTTCGGCATTCTTTGCCTGCATATTCTGCTGATGTCGAGCTTTGTTGCCCTGCCGGGGCAATTTGAACAGGCAGGTTTCCCGGCCGCCGATCACTGGAAGGTTTACCTGGTCACGATGCTGATAGCCTTTGCCAGCGTGATCCCCTTTATTATCTATGCCGAAGTTAAACGCCAGATGAAGCGCGTGTTTATCTTTTGCGTGGCGCTGATGCTGATAGCTGAAGTGATTCTGTGGCTGGCGGGCAGCCACTTCTGGACGCTGGTCATTGGCGTACAGCTGTTCTTTATCGGCTTTAACCTGATGGAAGCCATTCTGCCGTCGCTGGTCAGTAAAGAGTCCCCGCCCGGATACAGAGGGACGGCGATGGGCCTCTACTCCACCAGCCAGTTTATTGGTGTGGCGATCGGCGGGAGCATGGGGGGATGGGTGTTTGGTCATTTTGGCGCAGGCAACGTTTTTCTGATCGGTGCCGTACTGTCCATCATCTGGCTGCTGGTCAGTCTGACCATGCAGGAGCCGCCTTACGTCAGCAGCCTGCGCATTACGCTGGGTTCTTCTTCAGCGCTGGATAAAGAGGCTCTGGAAGAGCGTCTGAGGGCGGAACCTGGAGTAACGGCCGTGTTTGTGGTCCCGGAAGAGCAAAGCGCCTATGTCAAAATTGACAGTAAAGTAACCAGCCGCGCCACGCTGGAGAAGCTGATCGCGTCACCGGCATAGCAGGCCGCGGCGAGGAAAATGCACTAACCACAGACAGCACCGCTGGGCGGATCGAAAGTGAATGCAATCGATCCGCTCCCTGCGACGACGACGACGGTTTCGCCCTCGGCCGATTTATCAGTCGCGGAAATTTTTAAACTGGAACGGCTGGCCTAAATCACCCTTACGCACCAGCGCCATCGCGCTTTGCAGATCGTCGCGCGATTTACCGGTTACCCGCAGTTCATCGCCCTGAATTTGCGTCTGCACTTTGATTTTACTGTCTTTAATCAGCTTAACCAGTTTCTTAGCGACGTCGCTTTCGATCCCTTTTTTCATTTTGGCATCGATACTCCAATTTTTTCCGCTGTGCTCGATCTCCTCCGGCACGTCCAGCGCTGCGCCTTCAATGCCGCGCTTCAGCAGCTTTTCACGCAAGATATCCAGCAGCTGCTTCACCTGAAAATCGGATTCGCTGGCAACCTTAATGGACTCGTTCTTTTCATTCAGTTCAAAACTGGCCTGCACGTTGCGGAAATCAAAGCGGGTAGAGATTTCGCGGTTCGCATTTTCCACCGCATTACGCACTTCCTGCATGTCAATTTCAGAAACGATATCGAAAGATGGCATGATCTATTCTCCTGATACTAAAGTGACAGGCATAATACCTGCTTGCCACGGGTAAATAAAACGGCTGACGCTGAAAGCTATAATAATCAACAGATGCGCGGCTAATACGTTTAACTTGCCCCGCTGTGGGGAGGAACCATGAAAATTACCGTACTGGGATGCGGCGCGTTAGGACAGATCTGGCTTGCTGCTCTTGAACAACAGGGGCATGAGGTTCAGGGTTGGCTGCGCGTTCCACAGCCCTACTGCTCGGTAAACGTGATCGACTTGCAGGGCTCCACCCTCAACAGAACCTTTATTGCCAACGACCCGGCGTTTCTTGCCCAGAGCGACCTGCTGCTGGTCACGCTGAAGGCCTGGCAGGTTTCAGAAGCGGTGAAAAACCTTCAGTTCATCCTGCCGGAAAACTGCCCGATACTGCTGCTGCATAACGGCATGGGCACGGTGGATGAGTTGAAATCCCTGCGCCAGCCGTTGCTTCGTGGCGTCACCACCCACGCGGCGAAGCATGACGGCACGGTGATCGTACACGTTGCTGCCGGGATCACGCATATTGGTCCCATATCCCCTGCGGCAACGGCGATGAGCGAACTGGCCGAGACGCTCCACGCGGCGCTGCCGGACGTCGCCTGGCACAACAACGTGGCCTCAGCCGCCTGGCAGAAGCTGGCGGTTAACTGCGTGATTAATCCGCTCACCGTTTTTTATAACTGCACCAACGGTGAGCTGGCTGAACATCCTGACGTCGTTGAAGCGCTGAGTAACGAAGTCGCCGAGGTGATGGAGCGGGAGGGCCAGCATATTTCCCGCGAGTGGCTGATTGATTACGTTATGGACGTCATTCGCAGCACGGCGGGCAACACTTCGTCAATGCTACAGGACATCCGCGCCCAGCGCCGCACCGAGGTTGACTACATCAACGGTTACGTTATCCGCCGGGCGCGTGCGCAGGGGCTGATGACACCGGAAAATAATCGCCTTTATGAATTTATTAAGCGAAAGGAACAAGAATATGACCGCGAACGCATCAGTGCTGGTTTGCCTGGCACATGGCAGTGAAGAAACCGAAGCCGTCACGACCATTGATCTTCTGGTGCGCGCCGGGATTACGGTCGTCACCGCCAGCGTAACGGAAAACGGTGAACGGGAGATCGTTTGCTCACGCGGCGTGCGGCTGCTGGCCGATGCGCCGCTGGTTCAGGTTGCCGATGATGAATTTGCCGCCATCGTTCTGCCCGGCGGTTTAAAAGGTGCAGAGTGCTTCCGCGACAGCCCGCTGCTGGTCGAAACCGTGCGCCAGTTTCATCTTTCCGGGCGCATTGTTGCCGCCATGTGCGCCGCACCCGGCACGGTGCTAATCCCACACGATCTGTTTCCCGTAGGAAATATGACCGGATTTCCGGGACTGAAAGAGACGATACCGGAAGAGAAATGGATGGATCGCCGGGTCGTCTGGGATCGCCGGGTCAATCTGCTGACCAGCCAGGCACCGGGCACAACGATTGATTTCGCCCTGAAGCTTATCGATCTGATCGTGGGAAAAGAGAAGGCGCGCGAGGTCGGCGAACAGCTGGTGCTGGCCGCCGGGATCTACGATTACAAAGAGTAGGGGTTATCGGACCGGCGGCCCGGATCTTCCTGGCCGATAAAATCCGTAAGCCGGGTAATCTGTCTGCCTTCGCCGTCAAAGTTGCTTTCATCAAGCCAGCGGCGGTAGGCCGCCTTCAGCGCCGGATACTCACCGTCAATAATCGAAAACCAGGTGGTATCGCGGTTGCCGCCCTGCCGGGTGACAATAACCTGGCGGAACAGCCCTTCAAATTTGAAGCCGTAGCGCAGTGCGGCTGCCCTGGAAGGGGCATTCAGAGAGTCACACTTCCACTCAAACCGGCGATAGCCCAGGTCTTCAAATACGTAAGTCAGCAGCAGTGACAGGGCCTCCGTAGCGATACGGCTCCGTTTCAGTCGCCGTGAATAGGTGACGTGACCTACTTCGATAACGCCGTTAGGCGCATCGATACGCATCAGGGCGAGGGTTCCCACGGCTTTGCCGCTGGCCTGGTCAATCACCGCATAGTGCCGGGGATCGGTCAGCGCGGCGGCGGCGGTTAGCCATGTGCGGTAGGATGCAAACGTCGTGAACGGGCCGACGGGCAGATAGGTCCAGTCTGCCGCATCGGATGCATCCTGATAAGCCTCGTAAAGATCGGCAGCGTGACGCTCAACGTCAACCCGTTCCAGACGGCAATAACGCCCCGAAAGGAATGGAGCATCAGGAAGCTGTGCGCCATGCCAGTCAGCCACGACAGCCCCAATCGGTTGCCCGAACTCATTCAGTCTCACTGTCACTCTGCTTCTCCCTACGGGATTACGGACGATAAACCTTCACGTTGGTAAAGCCCTGATCGTGCAGATACAGCGCCTGTAGACGGCTCATTACGCCGCGTTCGCAGTACAGCAGCCAGGTTTTACTTTGGTCAAGATCGCCAAACTGGGTGCCCAGCTTGTAAAACGGCAGGGATTTCACCTCCACGCCGTCAACATCAAGCGGGCGGGCCTCCTGTTCGTCGTTAGAACGAATATCCAGCACCGCGTCGTTGGCACCGAACGAGGCAACGGTTTCAACTTCCACCACCTCTTCTTCGGTTTTCTCGGCGATCTGACGAATATCAACGTTGCTGGCCTCTTCCACCACGCGATCCAGGATCGCGAAGTCAAAGTTCTGTTCTTCCGCTTCAATTCTGGCCTTAACCGCTTTTACCGTCGGGCTCTTGGAGATAACGCCGCAGTATTCCGGCATGGTGCGGGCAAAGTCTTCCGTACCGATCTCGCGCGCCAGATTGATGATGTGCTCTTTATCGTGCGAAATCAGCGGACGCAGGATCAGCGTGTCGCTGACATTATCAATCAGCCGCAGGTTGGTCAGGGTCTGGCTGGATACCTGCCCCAACGCTTCCCCGGTGACCAGAGCCTGCACGCCGTAGCGCTCGGCCACTTTGGACGCCGCGCGGACCATCATCCGCTTCAGCACCACGCCCATCTGACCATCATCGACTTTTTCGAGGATCTCACCCACCACCGGCTCAAAGTTTATCGCCACAAACCGCACGCGATGCGAACTGCCGAAGCGTTTCCACAGGTAGTGAGCCACCTGGCGAACGCCGATTTCATGGGCCGCACCGCCCAGGTTAAAGAAGCAATAGTGAACGCGACAGCCGCGACGCATCAGCATGTAGCTGGACACGCCGGAGTCAAAACCACCGGAAATCAACGACAGCACATCTTCCTGAGTGCCGATCGGGAAGCCGCCGATGCCCTCGTAACGCCCGGTTACCAGCAGCAGACGATCGTCTTCAATCTCAAGATTGACCGTGACTTCCGGTTTGTTCAGCTGGACGCGCGCGCTGTCAACGTGCTGATTCAGGCCGCCGCCCACGTAGCGCTCTACGTCCTGTGAACTGAATTCATGCTTGCCCCGACGCTTAACGCGCACGCAGAAGCTTTTTCCCTCAATGCGCTCACGGCTCAGCTCAAGCGTTTGCTCGAAAATGTTATGCACATCGGTATACGGACGGTCTTCGACGGCCAGAATATGATGGATACCAGGAATTCGCGTCAGTTCACCCACGATCGTGCTGCGCTGTTTTTCTTCTTTGGCGCGGACTTCGATATGATCCCAGTGGCGTACTACGGCAAGACTTTCATCATAGTGTTTCAGTACGTTACGAATATTTCCTGTCAGGATTTTGATAAAACGCAGGCGTACAGACTGACTTTTGATGGTGATTTCAGGGAAGAGCTTGATGATAAACTTCATGGTGGCTTTAGTTCGCTAGGCAATTAAGTGCTGAAAAGGGTGTCACTTAGCTGATAAAATCAGAGTGTTGCAAAAAGGCCTATGCCCTTTGCATTCAGGCGCAGCAGTATATCATCTTTGCCGGATGGCTGCTTCTTCATCTGCTGCCAATATCAGCACACCCGTAAGATTATTCTGTCCTACTGCACAGATCGCGTGATTGTCAGTTGAAAGATAACGGGTATATTTTGCGAATCATTTCGAGTCGGATACCATAAGCGATTATCCGTTGATGAAAATGATAAGTCAGGATTTAACATGCCTAAAAAAGCCGAACAGTCCGCCAGCTTTGAAAGCTCTCTCCAGCAGCTGGAACAGATCGTCACCCGCCTTGAGAGCGGGAATCTTCCCCTTGAAGAGGCGCTGAATGAATTCGAGCGTGGCGTACAGCTGGCGCGCACCGGGCAACAGACGCTGCAACAGGCCGAACAGCGTGTGCAGATTTTATTAGGCGATGACAAAAATGCCGATCTGACGCCTTTTACTCCGGAAAATGACTGATGGATTTTAAAGCCTTACAGGATGCACACTCTGAACGTGCTAACGCTGCACTACAGCGTTATATTGCCGGGCTTCCTTTTCAGAACTCTCCTCTGGTAAAAGCGATGGAGTATGGCGCATTATTGGGAGGGAAAAGGCTGCGTCCTTTTCTGGTTTACGCTACCGGAAACATGCTACATGCCGACGACGCGGCACTGGATGCTCCGGCAGCGGCCGTCGAATGTATTCATGCCTACTCGCTGATTCACGACGATTTACCCGCCATGGATGACGACAGTCTGCGCCGTGGACAGCCGACCTGTCATATCAAATTTGGTGAAGATACGGCCATTCTCGCCGGTGATGCGCTACAAACGCTGGCGTTTTCGATCCTTGCCGATGCGACAATGCCCGGCGTCGCCCCTGAATATCGCATTGCCATGCTGTCCGAACTGGCGCAGGCTAGCGGTGTAGCGGGCATGTGCGGCGGCCAGGCTTTAGATCTTGCTGCCGAGGGTCAACAGAGTGACTTAGCGGCACTGGAGCAGATCCATCGCCATAAAACCGGGGCGCTGATCCGCTCCGCCGTCCGTCTTGGCGCGCTGGCCGCCGGGGAACAGGGCCAGCTCGCCCTGCCCGCGCTCGATCGCTACGCCAGCGCTATCGGGCTGGCATTCCAGGTTCAGGACGATATCCTGGATGTAATTGGTGATACCGCCGTACTCGGCAAACAGCAGGGTGCCGATCAGCATTTGGGCAAAAGTACCTACCCCGCGCTAATGGGGCTTGAAGGCGCACGGGCAAAAGCGAGGGACCTCTATAAGGAATCCCTTAGCGCCTTAGACACGCTGGCCGCGCAATCCTATAACACCACCCCGCTACGGGCACTGGCCGGCTTCATCATTGAACGCGATAAATAACTGCCTAATGAGTCTCTATGAGTTTTGAACCTGGAAAATACCCGACGCTTGCACTGGCAAGCTCGGTGCAAGAATTGCGTTTGCTGCCGAAAGAGAGCCTGCCAAAACTCTGTGATGAGCTGCGTCGGTATCTGCTCGACAGCGTAAGCCGCTCAAGCGGCCACTTCGCCTCGGGTTTGGGCGTCGTGGAGCTGACCGTGGCACTGCACTACGTTTACAACACGCCCTTTGACCATCTGGTATGGGACGTCGGCCATCAGGCCTATCCACATAAAATTTTGACCGGCCGCCGCGACCGAATTGGCACTATCCGGCAAAAGAACGGCCTGCATCCTTTCCCGTGGCGAGCGGAGAGTGAGTATGACGTCCTGAACGTCGGACACTCCTCCACCTCGATCAGCGCCGGACTGGGCATGGCCGTAGCCGCAGGAAAAGAAGGTCGCGATCGCCGCACCGCCTGCATTATCGGCGACGGCGCCATCACCGCAGGAATGGCTTTCGAAGCGATGAACCATGCGGGCGACATTAAAGCCGATCTGCTGGTGATCCTTAACGACAACGAAATGTCGATTTCTGAAAACGTCGGCGCGTTGAATAATCGTCTGGCGCAGCTGCTGTCGGGTAAAACTTATGCCCGTCTGCGTGAAGGTGGCAAAAAGGTGCTGACCGGCCTGCCGCCGATTAAAGAGCTGGTTAAACGCACGGAAGAGCACCTTAAAGGAATGGTTGTACCCGGCACGCTGTTTGAGGAGCTGGGATTCAATTACATCGGACCGGTTGATGGCCACGACGTGCTGGCACTGGAGCAGACGCTGCGCAATATGCGCGAGCTGAAAGGGCCGCAGTTCCTGCATATTATGACCAAAAAGGGCAAAGGCTACGCGCCCGCCGAGCAGGATCCCATCAGCTGGCACGCGGTGCCGAAGTTCGATCCGGCCAGCGGCCTGCTGCCGAAAAGCGCCGAAGGTCTGCCGTCCTATTCAAAAATTTTCGGCCAGTGGCTGTGTGAAACCGCCGCGCTGGACGATAAGCTGATGGCAATCACCCCGGCGATGCGCGAAGGCTCGGGCATGGTCACCTTCTCCCGCGACTATCCTCAACAGTATTTTGATGTGGCGATAGCCGAACAGCACGCGGTGACCTTTGCCGCGGGGCTGGCGATTGGCGGCTACAGGCCGGTGGTCGCTATATACTCCACTTTCCTGCAACGCGCTTACGACCAGCTGATCCACGATGTCGCCATCCAGAGCCTTCCGGTGCTGTTTGCCATCGATCGCGGCGGCATCGTCGGGGCCGACGGTCAGACGCATCAGGGTGCCTTTGATATCGCCTTCCTGCGCTGCATTCCGAATATGGTGATCATGACGCCAAGCGACGAAAACGAGTGTCGTCAGATGCTGTACACCGGCTACCACCATCAGGACGGTCCGAGCGCCGTTCGCTATCCGCGCGGCACCGGCACCGGCGCGCCTCTTGAACCGCTGGCCTCTCTGCCGCTGGGTAAAGGCGTGGTCAAACGCCAGGGCGAGAAGCTGGCTATCCTCAACTTCGGCACGCTGCTGCCGGAAGCCGCCGCCGCCGCCGAGTCGCTGAACGCCACGCTGGTGGATATGCGTTTTGTTAAGCCGCTTGATGAAGACCTGATCCTGGAACTGGCATCCAATCACGATGCGCTGATCACCCTTGAAGAAGGGGCGATAAAAGGCGGTGCGGGAAGCGGTGTAAATGAGCTGCTGATGGCGAGACGCAGAGCCGTACCGGTACTAAATATTGGTCTGCCGGATGCGTTCATTCCGCAGGGAACCCAGGATGAAATCCGCGCCGACTATCAGCTGGATGCCGCCGGGATCCAGCGGCAAATCGATGGATGGTTGCAGCAGTAACACTGTCGTGCTCCCCGCGTTAGATGGGGAGCACCTTGCCCGATGCGGGCTGGATTACAGCAGAATGACTCCGGCAACGTACAGTACGCCGGCAGAAACAATACCGGCCACAATATCGTCTACCATGATCCCCATGCCGCCGTGAACGTTACGGTCGAACCAGCGGATCGGCCAGGGTTTCCAGATATCGAACAGACGAAACACCAGGAAGCCGGCCAGCACCCACTGCCAGCTGTTAACCGGGATCGCCATCAGGGTGATCCACATGCCGATAAACTCATCCCAGACAATGCTGCCGTGATCGTGTACGCCCATATCTTTTGCCGTGCGGTGACACAGATAAACGCCGATGCAGATACCGAACAGCAGTATCAGTACATAGATATCCTGCGGCAGCATGTTGAGCAGATACCAGAACGGGATCGCCGCGATCGACCCCATGGTTCCCGGCATCCACGGGCTGAGGCCGCTGCCAAATCCGGTTGCCAACAGGTGCCAGAGATTGCTCATTTTCAGGCGGCTTTTCGCCACATCTTTTTCACGCGCCAAAGTGATCAAATCCTTTCTGGTTAAACGTAACGGCCCTGTCATTCTGCAACAGAACCAGCCCTTCTGACTGTGGGCCAATCTGACCAATACAGGTAAAGGGAACGCCGAGATAGCCAAGGGCCACGTCCAGCGCGCCGCGATTGATTTCCGGTACGGTAAAGCACAGCTCGTAGTCCTCGCCTCCGCTCAGCGCCCAGCTCACGGACTGTTGCGGCGAGAAATGCTGCATCATCGTCGCCGACAGCGGCAGCGCATCAAGATTAATTCGCGCACCGCAGTCGCTGGCCTTCAGCAGATGGCCAAGATCGGAGATCAGACCGTCGGAAATATCGATGGCAGCGCTGGCAAGATCGCGCAGCGCCTGCCCCTGAAGAATACGCGGCACGGGCCGCAGATGACGCTTAAGCAACACTTCCTGCGCCGCCGGATCGTTGAGCGTAATCTGCCCCAGCAGCAGGGCAAGGCCTGCCGCGCTGTCGCCGAGGGTGCCGGTCACGTAGACCCAGTCTCCGATACGCGCTCCGGAGCGGCGGAGCGCACGGCCCTGCGGCACCAGACCATGAATACCCAGCGTCATACTCAGCGGTCCACGCGTGGTGTCACCGCCGATCAGCTGCATATCATAGTAGTCCAGCAGTTCAAACAGGCTGTCGCTAAAGCTTTGCAGCCAGCTCTCATCTATGTCCGGCAGCGTCAGCGCAAGGGTCAGCCAGGCAGGATCGGCCCCCATTGCGGCCAGATCGCTCAGATTTACCGCCAGCGCTTTGTAGCCGAGATCGGCAGGATGAATATCAGCGAGGAAATGGATGCCGGACACCAGCGTATCGGTACTGATCGCCAGGGTCTGTTTTTCAGGTACGCTCAGCAGGGCACAGTCGTCGCCGATACCCTTTTCGACATCGCGACGGGAGCTTGTTACGCGGTCAAAATAGCGCGCTATCAGTTCAAATTCGCCACAAGCCATAATGCATTCCGGGAGTAAAAAGAAGAGGCCGAAGAATTACGGCCTCTGAGGATTATTTGCGGTTGGGGCGGATCTGCGGAGCGGCTTTATCCAGTACGCCGTTGACAAACTTATGGCTGTCTTCAGCACCGAACACTTTAGCCAGCTCAATCCCCTCATTGATTGCCACTTTATAGGGAACGTCTGAACGCTTGCTCAGTTCAAACAGAGAGATACGCAGGATTGCCTTCTCTACCTGTCCCAGCTCTTCCAGCTGGCGCGACAGGTAGGGCTTCATCAGGCCGTCGAGGTATGCACTGTTAGTTGCAACGCCGCCGACCAGCTCACGGAAGTAGTTAATATCGACGTCTTTTACGTCCTGTTCCGCCAGAAACTGGTATTCGACATCAGCGATGTCGTTCTTGGAGATCTGCCACGAGTAAAGTGCCTGAACAGCACATTCACGGGCGCGGCGACGAGCAGCAGGTTTCACGAAATTCCCCTTAAAATCAGGCTTTGATGGCTTTTAATACGTTAATCATTTCCAGTGCGGTCAGGGCTGCTTCAGCGCCTTTATTACCCGCTTTGGTTCCGGCACGTTCGATGGCCTGCTCGATGTTTTCCGTCGTCAGCACGCCAAAGGCAACCGGGATCTCGCTGTTCATGGCGACGCTTGCCAGGCCAGAGCTGGCCTCGCCCGCCACGTATTCGAAGTGGGCAGTGCCACCACGAATAACCGTGCCCAGCGCCACAACCGCGTCATGTTTACCGGCTTTCGCCAGCGCACGCGCGGTCATTGGCAGTTCATAGGCACCCGGAACCCAGACCACGGTGATGTTTTCATCTTTCACCTGACCGATACGCTTCAGGGCATCGATAGCGCCGCTCAGCAGGCTGTCGTTGATAAAATTGTTGAAACGCGCAATAACCAGAGCAACGCGCGCATCAGGGGTAGCAACAGCAGCTTCAATAACGTTCATAATCTTCCTTTCAGGGTTCTGTTTGGCCCCGCAGGGGGGCGGATTCTATCACACTCTTTATCGTTCTGCTTGCTTTTGCGCGAACGGAAAACGGCGCTAAGCACCCGACGCTGCCGCCGGACGGCAGCATCAGCGATGTCGGGGAGTCAGTGTAAGACGGACGTCTGGCCCCACCTGGCGAATATCACTAAATTCAAAAGCGGGTGCTTGAGCCAGACGTTCAAGCCCCGGCAGGTGGCACAGGCCACGACCGGCGTCCCCAAGCAGTTTAGGTGCCACGTAGACGATCAGTTCATCCACCACGCCAGCCTGTAGCAGCGCACCGGCAAACTGCGCCCCGGCTTCTACCCACAGACTGTTAATCTGTTTTCTGCCCAGCAGCATAAGCAGAGAGACTAAATCGAGCCGATCGTTGTGCCGCGGTACGCTCATCTGGGAAACATTTTCTGGCCATGCCTGCGCGTCGATAGCGGTACGCGCCAGCCAGGTTTCCCCTGATTGTGCAATAAGACGATGCTGCGGCGTGACGCGATTCTGGCTGTCGATAATAATTCTTACCGGCTGGCGCAGCTGCGCGGCGGGATACTGTGCGCGGGTGGCGGCATCCAGCTCGTCGTAGCGCACCGTCAGAGAGGGATCGTCCGCCAGCACGGTTGCTGCGGTGCTCAAAATGGCAGAGCTTTGCGCACGCAGGCGCTGTACGTCGCGCCTGGATTCCGGCGAGGTGATCCACTGGCTTTCACCGCTTGCCATCGCCGTACGGCCATCCAGCGAGGCCCCGAGCTTCAGCTGCACCCAAGGAAAACCGGTGCGCATCCGCTTAAGGAAACCCCGGTTCAGCGCCTCGGCCTCCTGCATCATCAGCCCGTGACTGACCTCAATCCCGGCCTGTTGCAGGTTGTACAGACCCCGGCCCGCGACTTCCGGATTGGGATCCTGCATTGCGGCAACCACCCGACTAACGCCCGCGTTAATTAACGCATTGCAGCAGGGCGGCGTGCGGCCGTGATGGCTACAGGGTTCAAGGGTAACGTAGGCGGTAGCGCCCCGCGCTTTCTCCCCGGCCATGCGCAGCGCATGCACTTCCGCATGGGGTTCTCCGGCACGCTGATGATACCCCTCCCCCACAATCTCGCCCTCGCGGACAATTACGCAGCCCACGTTGGGATTTGGCGTAGTGGTAAAGCGCCCCAGGCGCGCCAGCTCCAGCGCCCGTGCCATAAAGAATTCATCGCGCATCGTGTCAGTCCTGTAGGCGGGCGATCTCTTCGCCGAATTCGCGGATATCCTCAAAGCTGCGGTAGACCGAGGCAAAACGAATATAGGCCACCTTATCCAGCTTTTTCAGCTCATCCATCACCAGGTTACCGATCATCTTGCTGGCGACTTCGCGCTCACCGGTCGCCCGCAGCAGGCTTTTAATATGGCTTAGTGCCGTTTCAACCGCATCGGAGTTTACCGGGCGCTTCTCCAGCGCTTTCATCAGGCCGCTGCGCAGCTTATCTTCGTTAAACGGTTCACGTACGTCATTACTTTTTACCACGCGGGGCATCACCAGCTCCGCCACTTCAAAGGTAGTAAACCGCTCATTGCACATCAGGCACTGGCGACGACGACGCACCGAGGTTCCTTCACCGACCAGACGAGAGTCGATAACTTTAGTATCCACCGCAGAACAGAATGGGCAATGCATGGCGCGACCTGATAATTCGTAAAATTGGGGGTTAGTGTAACGCGAACGGGGCCTGCTGCCAAAGCCGGCACATGCAAAACTGCATGACTTTATGCGAACAATCCCGTAAAGAGCGCCTCCGTGGACAGGCGATTCAGATCGGTTTGCTCTAAGATAAACATCAAGATTAAATCAAAAGGACATGAACAATGACAATGGCTTATCTAAAACTACCGCTGATTACCGCGCTCCTGGCGCTGACAGGCTGTAGCAGCACCCCCTCGCAGCCCAAATTAAACCAGCTGCACAACGAGGTCGGTAAACTGAACAAGGAGATGCGCCAGCTCACTCGCCAGGCCGGTGCGGTAGAACAGCAGGGGCTGCTGAACAGCGGCTCCACCCAGGGGGCGTGGCTGCTTCCTCAGGCGAATACGGCGGTGATTTTAAAAAGCCAGGCGGGCGATCTGACGCTCTCACTGGGCAGCGTTAAGCCAGAGGCCAACGGCACCCGCGCCGTGCTGACTATCCGTGCCGCCGGTAATGCGCCGCTGCCGGCGTTCAGCGCTGAGGTTGAGTGGGGAGAGCTGGACGGTGCCACCGGTAAACCGCTCAGTATCAGCAGCCAGGCGCGAAAAATTGAGGTGGCCAGCTCACTGCTGCCGCGCAGCACGGTCAGTGTACCGCTGCACTTAGGCAATCTGTCGCCGGGGCTGTTGGGCTACGTGCGGGTTCACGACGTTATCGCTGCACCGGCGGAAACCTCCCCCGCCGCGCCATAAAAAAAGGGCCACATTAAGTGGCCCTCATCATCAAAACAGCGTTGCCCTTAACTTTAAGGCAGGAGCGAAGGCTGATCGGCACCCTCTTTCTCCACTTTCTGCTGAATCATATGTTCGCGTTTCATACCCAGCTTCAGCGCCAGCGCAGAGGCCACGTAGATAGACGAAATTGTACCGATAGAGACACCGATCAGCATGGTCAGCGAGAAGCCTTCCAGCAGCGCGCCGCCGAAGATATACAGCATCAGCACAACCATCAGCGTGGTCGCCGAGGTCATGATGGTACGGCTTAACGTCTGCGTCAGCGAGACGTTAACGATATCGTAAGGCGTGCCGCGGCGGATCTTGCGGAAGTTCTCACGGATACGGTCCGATACCACGATACTGTCGTTCAGCGAGTAACCGATGACCGACATCAGTGAAGCGATGATCGTCAGGTCAATCTCCACATGGAACAGGGAGAGAATACCCATGGTGATCACCACGTCGTGCGCCAGTGCCAGTACCGCACCCAGCGCCAGACGCCACTCAAAGCGGAATCCTACGTAGATCAGGATGGCAATCAGCGCCGACAGCAGCGCCATGCCCCCGGCCTGCGCCAGTTCGCTACCCACGCTCGGGCCGACGAACTCGATACGCTTCACCGTGGCATTCTGCTGAGTGGCTTCGTTAAGAACGCCCACGATCTTGTTGCCCAGTTCCTGACCCGCCGTGCCTTCGCTCGGTGACATACGGATCATCACATCGCGGCTGCTACCAAAGTTCTGTACCTGCGGCTCGGTAAAGCCGGATTTCTCCAGCGCAGCGCGCAGGACATCAATTTCAGCGGGTTTTTCCAGCGTCACTTCAATCACCGTACCGCCGGTGAAATCCAGACCCCAGTTAAATCCTTTGATGCCCATAATCACGCAGGAGGCAATCAGCAGCAGGCCCGAAATAGTAAAGGCCAGCTTGTCCCAGCGCATAAAGTCGATGACTTTACGGCCGTAGTTCAGTTGTTCAACGCTATAGTCCTGTGACACAACGCACTCCTCAGATAGACAGCTTGTTGATGCGTTTGCCGCCGTACAACAGGTTTACGATGGCGCGGGTACCGACAATCGCGGTAAACATCGACGTCGCCACACCGATTGCAGTCGTAATAGCAAAGCCTTTTATCGAACCTGTACCAACCGCATACAGAATGATCGCCGTAATCAGCGTGGTCAGGTTAGCATCGATGATACTGGAGAACGCGCCTTTGTAGCCCTCATGGATCGCTTGCTGAGGGGATCGTCCGTTCTTCAGCTCTTCCTTGATACGCTCATTAATCAGTACGTTAGCATCAACCGCCACCGCCAGCGTCAGTACGATACCGGCAATTCCCGGCATGGTGAGGGTCGCCCCCGGCAGCAGTGACATCACCCCGACAATCAGCACCAGGTTGGCGATCAGCGCCGTGGTCGCAATCAGACCGAAGACACGATAGTAAACAACCATAAAGACGATTGAAGCGATCAGGCCCCACAGGCAGGCTTCCAGACCCTGAGTAATGTTCTGCTGTCCCATGGTCGGGCCAATAGTCCGCTCTTCAACAATCTGGATTGGCGCAATCAACGCACCGGCACGCAGCAGCAGCGACAGCTGACGGGCTTCGTTCGGGTTGTTAATGCCGGTAATACGGAAGCTGTTACCCAGACGAGACTGGATATTCGCAACGTTAATCACCTCTTCCTGCTTCACCAGAATGGAACGGCCGTTGGCATCTTTCTTACCGCTGTCTTTGTACTCAACAAACAGGGTTGCCATCGCCTTGCCGACGCTGTCTTTGGTGAAGTTGGACATGATGTTACCGCCAGCGCTGTCCAGGGAGATATTAACCTGTGGCTGATTGTATTCATCGGTACTGGAGGTGGAGTCGGTAATATGATCACCGGTCAGGATAACGCGCTTGTAAAGTACAACCGGCTGTCCGTCACGGGTATTTTTAACTTCAGAGTCGCCCGGCACGCGGCCGTTTGCCGCTGCGGTGGCATCGACACTGCTGTTCACCAGACGGAATTCCAGCGTAGCGGTCGCTCCGAGGATCTCTTTCGCCCGTGCAGTATCCTGAATACCCGGCAGCTCAACCACAATGCGGTCGGCGCCCTGGCGCTGGACCAGAGGTTCCGCCACGCCCAGCTGGTTAACACGGTTACGCAGAATGTTGATGTTCTGCTGAACCGCATATTCGCGGGCTTCACGCAGGCGCTCATCGCTCATCACCGCCGACAGAGCATTGCTGCCGCTGTTGCCAATCACCATATCGCGGTGGCGGCCGGTCAGATAGCTAACTGCCTGATTACGCGCGTCGGCATCACGGAAACGAATTTCGAGACCGTAATTATCGGTTTTGCGTACGTTTACATAAGGAATATTTTTATCACGCAGATCGCTACGCAGATTATCAATATTCTGCTCCTGGAGTTTACCCAGGGCGGTATCCATATCCACTTCCATCAGGAAGTGAACGCCGCCGCGCAGATCAAGACCGAGTTTCATCGGTTCTGCGGCAATCTTTGATAACCAGGTTGGGGTAGCCGGCGCTAGGTTGAGCGCCACCACGTAATTCTCGCCAAGGACTTTCATAATCGCTTCACGGGCGCGCAGCTGCACGTCAGTATTAGCGAAACGCGCCATAATAGCGCCATCTTCCAGCGCAATTGATTTGCTCTGGATATTATCTTGTTGGAGTGCAGTCTGGATCTGAACCAGCGTTTGCTCACTGGCGGCGCTTCCGCGCGCACCAGTGACCTGAACAGCCGGATCCTCACCATAAAGGTTGGGCAGTGCATACAGCAGACCGACGATAACCACGACGATCAGCATGATGTACTTCCATAAAGGATAACGGTTTAACACGGCAGTTCCCTTAGGGACATCAAAAATTACAGCGCCTTCATCGAACCTTTCGGCAGAACGGCAGCCACGAAGTCACGTTTGACCACAACTTCAGTGGTTTCGTTCAACGCGATAGCAACATAGCCGGTTTCCGCTACTTTCGTAACGCGACCCACCAGGCCACCGGTCGTCAGCACTTCATCACCTTTAGAGATTGAGTCCATCAGTTTCTTGTGCTCTTTGGCACGTTTCTGCTGAGGGCGTAAAATCATAAAGTAGAAAATCAGACCAAACACCACCAGCATAATCACCAGAGAATACGGACTTCCCTGCGCTGGAGCTGCGGCTGCGACGGCATCAGAAATAAACAAGCTCATTAAAATTCCCTCATTGTTTAATTATCAGACGGTGATGGCGGAACTGCCGCACCCGTCCGTTGGTAAAATTCGGTAACGAAACGCTCTAATTTACCTTCTTCGATGGCCTGACGTAAACCCGCCATTAAACGCTGGTAGTAACGCAGATTATGGATGGTGTTCAGACGCGCACCCAGAATTTCGTTACAGCGATCGAGATGGTACAGGTAGGCGCGGCTGTAGTTGCGACAGGTGTAGCAGTCGCAGTCTGCATCCAGCGGAGACGTGTCATCTTTATACTTCGCGTTGCGGATTTTCACCACGCCATCGGTGACGAACAGATGTCCGTTACGCGCATTGCGGGTTGGCATCACGCAGTCGAACATATCAATACCCCGCCGGACGCCTTCAACCAGATCCTGCGGCTTACCCACGCCCATTAAATAGCGCGGTTTATCCTCAGGCAGCTGCGGACAGACATGTTCCAGAATACGATGCATGTCTTCCTTTGGCTCGCCAACAGCCAGGCCGCCCACAGCGTACCCATCAAAGCCGATATCCACCAGCCCTTTAACAGAAACATCTCGTAAATCTTCGTAAACACTGCCCTGGATAATTCCAAATAGCGCGTTTTTATTGCCCAGAGAATCAAAGCGATCGCGGCTTCTCTGCGCCCAGCGCAGGGACATCTCCATCGAGCGCTTGGCATAATCCCAGTCGGCGGGATAAGGCGTACACTCGTCAAAGATCATCACGATGTCAGAACCGAGATCGTACTGAATCTCCATCGACTTTTCAGGATCGAGGAAGATCGCATCGCCGTTGATCGGGTTGCGGAAATGCACACCCTTTTCGGTGATCTTACGGATATCGCCCAGGCTGAAGACCTGGAAGCCGCCGGAATCGGTCAGGATCGGCCCTTTCCACTGCATGAAGTCGTGCAGATCGCCGTGCAGCTTCATGATCTCCTGGCCCGGACGCAGCCAAAGATGGAAGGTGTTGCCCAGAATAATCTGTGCGCCGGTATCCTGCACTTCTTCCGGCGTCATGCCTTTTACGGTGCCGTAGGTGCCCACGGGCATAAACGCCGGGGTTTCCACCACGCCGCGGTCAAAGACCAGGCGGCCACGACGGGCGCGCCCGTCGGTAGTATCTAATTCAAACTTCACGTTGCCTCCACCGGAGAAACAGTCCGATGTTAATGGGGATAAAAGGAACAGCGCAGGCTGCCCTCTGGAATAATCAGCCCTGCCCCGGGATCTCGTAGCAGGCCTGTGGATTACGGGTAATAAACATCGCGTCGCCGTAGCTGAAGAAACGATACTGCTGTTCCACCGCCTGCTGATAGGCATGCAGGGTATTTTTATAACCGGCAAAAGCGGAAACCAGCATAATCAGCGTTGACTCCGGCAGATGGAAATTGGTTACCAGCGCATCTATCACCTGATAGTGATATCCCGGATAGATAAAGATTTTGGTATCGCCAAAAAACGGCGCAATCAGCGTATCGGCGGCGGCCTGGGCTGCGCTCTCCAACGATCTCACCGAGGTGGTGCCGACGGCAATCACCCGGTTACCGCGTTCTTTACAGGCCAGTACCGCATCCACTACCTCCTGCGGCACTTCGGCGTATTCGGCGTGCATAACGTGGTCTTCAATGCTGTCGACCCGCACCGGCTGGAAGGTGCCTGCGCCAACGTGCAGGGTAACAAAGGCCGTTTCAATCCCCTTCTCACGCAGCGCGGCCAGCAGCGGCTCGTCGAAATGCAAACCGGCGGTCGGTGCCGCGACAGCACCCGGTTTCTGGCTATAAACCGTCTGATACAGTTCGCGATCCAGCTCCTCATCGGGGCGATCGATATAGGGCGGCAGCGGCATATGGCCGATAGCGTTAAGGATATCCAGCACCGGACGCGGATCGTTGAACTCGATTTCAAACAGGGTATCGTGGCGCGCGGTCATCGTTGCCTGCACGCTCTCATCTTCACCCAGCAGCAGCGCGCTGCCCGGTTTGGGGGCCTTGGAGGATCGCACGTGTGCCAGTACGCGTCGGTCATCAAGCATACGTTCAATCAGGACTTCAATTTTTCCGCCGCTGGCCTTACGGCCAAAAATACGCGCCGGGATCACTCGCGTGTTGTTAAATACCAGCAGGTCACCGGGATTAAGTTTATCCAGCAGGTCGGTGAACACCCCGTGCGTCAGCGCGCCGTTCTCGCCGTTTAACGACAGAAGACGGCATCCGCTGCGCTCGGCCTGCGGATAGTGGGCAATCAAAGATTCTGGTAGCTCAAAGGTAAAATCGGCAACGCGCATGGTCATTCACATTCAGGGAAATCAGGGCGCATATTCTAGCTGAAAAACAGCAATTTCTAAACACACCCGTTATCTTTCCTCTTCCCCGTTGCGCAAGCCTCGGTAAAAATGAGATATAGTAGCGCCATGAACTATCTTGCTCACCTTCATCTGGCTACGCTTGCCGACAGTTCGCTGCTCGGCAATTTTATGGCCGACTACGTGCGCGGCAACGCCCAACAGCAGTGGCCTGCTGAGATTGCCGACGGAATTTCCCTGCACCGACGTATCGATGCGCTGACCGATTCCCTGCCCGAAGTGCGGGCGGCACGGCAGCTGTTCCGTCCCGAAACACGCCGGGTTGCGCCGATTACGCTGGACGTCATCTGGGATCATTTTTTGTCACATCACTGGGATAAACTGGCCCCGGACATTACCCTGCCCGCGTTTTTGTCGCAGGTCAGAACGGCGATCGAACCCCAGTTACCGGCCACGCCAGAGGGCTTCCAGACGCTTAATCATTACCTATGGCGCGACCGCTGGATAGAGCGTTATGCCGCCGCTCCCTATTTACAAAATGTGCTGAAGGGAATGGCCAGCCGCCGCCCAAGGCTGTCGGCGCTGAGCGACAGCTATCAGGACTTCGCCGATAATTATCAACAGCTTGAAGATTTGTTCTGGCAGCTGTATCCGCAGATGATGGAGAAGGCGATCCACAGAACGCTGTAAAGTTACCCGGCGGCTAATTACCGGTTGCCCTTTTTGTTAAAAAGGTTATTGTATGAGGCTGCTTTATTGTTATTCTATTTTTGATAGGTATAACCTATCCGAATAATCGGCGTTTTACGCTGGTCCGTGGCAGGATGTAAACCTTATACTCCTCGCTGTCCTAATTCTTTTAACTTACCTTTACAGGAGTGAACATGGTCCTGGTAACTCGTCCAGCCCCTGACTTTACCGCTGCTGCCGTTCTGGGCAATGGTGAAATCGTAGAAAACTTCAACTTTAAAAAACACACCGCTGGTAAAGCCACCGTTGTGTTCTTTTGGCCAATGGACTTCACCTTCGTATGCCCGTCTGAGCTGATCGCTTTCGACAAGCGTTATGCCGAATTCCAGAAGCGCGGCGTTGAAGTGGTAGGTGTTTCCTTCGACTCAGAGTTCGTCCACAACGCGTGGCGTAAAACTCCGGTTGATAAAGGCGGCATCGGCGAAGTGCAGTACGCAATGGTTGCGGATATCAAACGTGAAATCCAGAAAGCCTACGGCATCGAGCACCCGGATGCGGGCGTTGCGCTGCGCGGCTCTTTCCTGATCGACAAAGCCGGTGTGGTTCGCCATCAGGTGGTTAACGATCTGCCGCTGGGCCGTAACGTTGACGAAATGCTGCGTATGGTTGACGCGCTGCAGTTCCACGAAGAGCACGGTGAAGTGTGCCCGGCTCAGTGGGAAAAAGGCAAAGAAGGTATGGGCGCATCGCCAGAAGGCGTGGCCAAGTATCTGTCTGAGAACGCCTCTAAGCTGTAATCGCTACACGTTAAAAAAACTCGCTACGGCGAGTTTTTTTTTGCCTCTGATTTCCTGTAATTACCCACACATTCTTCGCGAAGGCATCTTTTGCCAGGCTGCTGCATGCAGATTATATCCATTATGTACACAGTAGCCGCAGCTCAAAACGCGTCTCGTTTAGGTGGAACCCGCCAGTCCGACAAGGCAATCATCCGTATCGGCCTTACCGCAGCCGTAGTATGGGGTGAGAAGACGATGGATCCCACCCGGTCATCATCAACAGGGAGCTGTAATGGCGTCAGACAATAAGAACTGGATCACGGCAGCCGATGTCGCTCGTCATGCAGGGGTGTCTCGTTCCGCGGTATCAAGAACGTTTACGCCGGGGGCATCCGTCTCAGAGCAGACGCGCCAGCGGGTACTGGCGTCGGCCAATGAACTGGGCTATCAGGTGAATATTATCGCGCGGACCATGATCACCGGTAGCAGCAACTTTGTTGGTATTATTACCGACGGATTTGATACTCCCTTTTGCAGCAGGCTGCTGGTTTCGCTGGTACATCAGCTGTCCCTGCACGGTTTTATGCCGCTGTTAGTCAACACCTGCGGACAGCAGCAGTTGGAAGAATCCCTTCACCGGCTGCTTAGCTACCATATCACAGGCGTGATTATGACCTCCGCCGTGCCGCCACTCCCGCTGGCACGAGAATACCTGGCAAAGAAGATCCCGGTTATCCTGATCAACCGGTATGCCTGTCTGCCGGGGATTGATCGTATCTGTAGCGATAATGTCCAGGGCGCACTTATGGTCGCGGGGCTATTTCGGGATCAGGCGTTGCAGCGGCTGGCTTTCATCGGTGGAAACCGTCAGAACTTTAACACCGCCGAGCGCTGGCGGGCCTTCAGCGCGGCATTACCGGCTGTGCCGCCGGTCGCCTGCTTCTGTGAAGATGACGGCTATCAGTCCGGCTGGAACGCTACGGATAAACTGCTGCACGCGCAGCCCGATTTACAGGGGCTGTTCTGCGCCAGCGATATGCTGGCAATGGGGGCCATGGATTACTTACGCCAGACCGGGCAAGGTACAACACTTAAAGTGGTCGGTTTCGATGATATTCCGCAGGCCAGCTTTGCGGCCTATCAGCTGACGACAGTGCGCCAGGATACTCACCGTCTGGCTCTCTTTTCCGTTGATTCACTGTTAAAAAGAATTGAGAACTTCGCCCGCCCTTCGCTGGAGCAGTCCGTTCCGGTCAGTTTAGTACGGCGCTGTTCCGCCTAATCGACATCATAAAAAAGCCACTATCCCGTTAAAGATAGCGGCTTAATCATTCTGCCCGACGAGAGATCCCGATGCGGTTATTTGCCCCGCTTCACCCACTGCCAGCTCACCAGCAGCAGCGCAATCCACGCGATACCGACATACAGCGAAATGCGGGTGTCCGGAAAATAGCCAATCAGAGCAATAATAAAGACCAGGAACAGGATCCCCGCGGTAGCGGTAAAGGGTCCGCCCGGCAACGCAAAGGTCAGCGCCCTTTTCTGCTCCGCGCTCAGCGTACGACGGAAACCAATCTGGGAGAAAAGGATCATAATCCACACCCAAACGGTCGCGAAGGTCGCCAGTGACGCGATCACCAGGAACACTTTCTCCGGCATCAGATAGTTAAGGTAAACCGCTATCAGCATCGCAGCCATCATCGCCAGTACCGTAACCCAGGGTACACCATGACGCGAAACGCTTGAGAAAATCTTCGGGGCATGGCCCTGCTGCGCCATGCCGTGCAGCATGCGTCCCACGCCAAAGACGTCGCTGTTGATGGCCGACAGCGATGCGGTAATCACCACAAAGTTGAGGATGGCCGCCGCCGCCGCAATGCCCATATGCTGGAAGGTCAGCACAAACGGGCTACCGTTGGTTCCCACCATGTTCCACGGATAAATCGACATGATGACAAACAGGGTGCCGACGTAAAAGACCAGGATACGCATCGGCACGGTGTTAATGGCACGAGGGATCGACGTCTGCGGATCTTTTGCTTCACCGGCGGTGATACCAATAATCTCAATACCGCCGTAGGCAAACATCACCACCTGCAACGACAGCAGGGTGCCGATCCAGCCGTTGGGGAAGAAACCCCCGTTGCTCCAGAGGTTGCTTATCCCGGTTGCCTGGCCACCGTTGCCAATCCCCCAGAAGATGATACCGATGCCGGCCACGATCATGATGATGATCGTGGCCACTTTGAACAGTGAGAGCCAGAATTCGACTTCACCAAAGACTTTTACCGTCGCAAGGTTAATGGCGCCGATAATCAGCACCACGCTCAGCACCCAGATCCAGTGCGGCACCTCCGGATACCAGAACCCCATATAAATGCCGAAGGCGGTCACATCGGCAATCGCGACGATCAGGATCTCAAAACAGTAAGTCCAGCCGGTAATGTAGCCTGCCAGCGGCCCAAGATAATCCTGCGCATAGCGGGAGAAGGAGCTGGCCTGGGGGTTATTAACGGACATCTCCCCCAGCGCGCGCATGATGATATAGGCCACGGCGCCGCCAATGAGGTAGGCCAGAATAACGCTGGGGCCGGCCATTTTTATTGCATCGGCCGAGCCATAAAACAGGCCCGTACCAATCGCCGATCCCAGTGCCATAAAACGGATGTGCCGGGTACTCAGTCCCTTTTTTAATGCCGTACTTTTCATTATATCCACCTGTCGCCCCCTTGCCGGGGAGGTAAGGGGGAATTTCACAATGCGCTATTGCTGATGCGCAGTAACCGACTGGTGGCCTACAATACGATCGTAAACGGCTACCAATACCAGCATCACCAGTGAAGGCGGCAGCCATGCCAATCCCTGCTCTGCCAGTGGCAAATGCTGGGTAAACGCAGGCAACAGTGCCTTAAACTCCGTAGTTTTTACCGCATCAATAATACCGAAAACAAGACTGACTAACATCGGCAAAGCAATGATTCTGCTACTTTTATGCCACATACTTTGGGTAAAACTTAACACCACCAGAACAATACACGGCGGATAGATAGCGGTCAGCACCGGGATGGAGAACTGAATCAGATGGCTCAATCCCAGATTAGAGACCAGCATCGAGAACAGGCCGAGGATAAACACCAGCTGACGGTAAGAGAGCGGCAGCAGGTTTTCAAAGAACTCGGCACAGGCGCAGGTCAGCCCCACCGCCGTCACGATGCAGGCAACAAAAATCAGCGCGGCAAGGAACAGGCTGCCCATACCGCCGAACGTGTGCTGGACATAGGCATGCAGGATTGCGGCGCCGTTAGCGCTTTGATCGGCAATCGATGCGCTGTCCGAACCCAGTTTGAACAGGCTGAGGTAGACCAGCGTCAGGCCGATACCGGCAATCAGGCCAGCAATCACCGTGTAGCGGGTCAGCAGCTTAGCGTCGCTGATGCCGCGTGAACGCGCCGCATTAACAATAACGATGCCGAAGACCAGCGCGCCCAGCGTATCCATCGTCAGATAGCCGTTAACAAAACCGCTGGAGAATGCCGCACGCTGGTACTCTTCCGTTGCCGGGGCGATCCCTCCCGCAGGCCACAGCAGAGCGGCAAGACCCAGTATCGTCAGCGCCACAATTTTCAGCGGAGCCAGTACGTGGCCGACGGTATCCAGCAGCTTGCCCGGATAGAGGGAGATGCCAATGACCAGCGCAAAATAGATCAGGCTGTAAACCAGCAGCGGCAGCGCGCCGTCTCCGGTCAGTGGAGCAATCCCGACCTCAAACGACACGGTGGCGGTACGCGGGGTGGCAAACAGGGGGCCGACGGCCAGGTAACAGACGGTCGCCAGGATCACACCGGCCGTTTTACCGATTGGCGAGCTTAAAGCATCAATCCCGCCGCCAACGCGTGCCAGCGCAATCACGGTGATAACCGGTAAGCCCACGGCGGTGATCAGAAAGCCCAGCGCGGCCGTCCAGACAAATTCGCCGGACTGGATCCCCACCATCGGTGGGAAAATAATGTTTCCGGCACCCACAAACAGGGCAAAAGTCATAAAGCCCAGCGCCAGAATATCTTTTGGAGTTAAACGATGCGTCATAAGGAACGGTGTGGCCTGTACTGGTGTTAATAAACGTGATGTCGGAGTATCCCCTGAGACCCTGGAAACCGTGTTTAATCAGGCTAATGCAGTGGAAACCACCTTATAAGAGCCAGACGAGCAGCGAATCCGGGCTGTTTATTTTCTGTATGCAGGGGGTTGATGAAAAAAACGGGGTAAGTAAAACGTTTATAGCGAAGAAAGGCAATACGGGATCTAAAAAGCAGGATGATATAGCGCAATAAGAGCAATAGCTGGTGTATATCGTTACCTAACAGGAATAACACGTTACATGATTTGTATGTTTTTTATTCTTTACAGCGTAACTTTTTGCACATTATCGGCACTTCATGCACAAAAGGCGCACAAAAGTGCGCCTTTTACACATTAATGATGCGCCGCCGACGGCTCACCAGACGCGGTTTGCGATATCCACCACCAGCCGGAGTTTCGCCCACTGCTGCGCCTCGGTCAGGCTGTTGCCCTCTTCGGTTGAGGCAAATCCGCACTGCGGGCTGAGGCAGAGCTGTTCGAGGCTGACGAACTGCGCCGCTTCCCTGATACGGCGCTCTACCGCAGCCGCGTCTTCCAACTCACCAGTCTTGGTGGTGATCAGGCCCAGTACCACCTGCTGATGGCCCGGCCTGATAAAGCGCAGCGGCTCAAACCCACCGGAACGTTCGTTGTCATACTCCAGGAAAAAGGCATCAACATTGACGCCGCCGAACAAAATTTCAGCCACCGGCTCGTAGCCGCCTTCCGATATCCAGGTCGAGCGGAAGTTGCCCCGACAGACGTGCAGACCCACAATCAGATCTTCCGGCTTATCCTCCAGCGCTTTGTTCAGCACCCGGGCGTAGGTTTGCGCCAGCTCTTCCGGACTGTCGCCGCGTTCGCGGATCTGCTGGCGCTGATCCTCAGAGCACAGGTAGGCCCAGACCGTATCGTCCAGCTGCAGATAGCGGCATCCGGCAGTGTAAAAGGCGTTAATCGCGTCTTTATAGGTCTGCGCCAGGTCGTCAAAATAGTCTTTCAGATCGGGATACACCTGCGCATCAATGACCTTACGGCCGCCGCGAAAGTGCAGCACGCTGGGACTGGGTATGGTCATTTTTGCGACCGCGTCGCCGCTGATACTTTGCAGGAAACGGAAATCGTCCAGCATCGGATGGGTGCTAAAGCCCAGCTTGCCGGTCACTTTAACGCCGCGTGCTTTGGTCTGTACGCCGTTAAACTGAATCCCCTGCTCGGCCTCATAGCGCTCCACGCCGTCCAGACCGTCAAAGAAGTCAAAATGCCACCAGGCGCGACGAAACTCACCGTCGGTCACCACTTCCAGACCGCTTTCGCGCTGCTGTTCAACTACCTGACGAATTTCAGCATCTTCCACGCGGCGCAGCGCGGCGGCATCAATCTCTCCCGCCTCGAACTGTTTTCGGGCCAGCTTGATAGCGGCCGGACGTAGAAAGCTGCCAACTACTTCGGCGCGGTAGTGTGTGGGGGTGGTCATATGAGGTTACTCCTTGTCTGCCAACGGGCGCATCATTTGGGATAGTCATCCATCGTTACTATTTAGACTTCTGGATGTCTATATCTCTGTAGGCAAGAGTGTCACGAGCGCCATCCGGCGGCAAACGAGGAATGTTCAAGGCAGTTGAAAAATTTTCATCATCAGCGACGCAGGCGGATCGACACCTGCGGTGATGAAAATCAGCGATCGATCAGCGCCAGCGCCCGCTGACGCTGCTGCTGAGACAGCGGAAGATAACCCGCCTGGCTGACCAGACTCTGGCCTTCCGGCGACAGGGCCAGACGCAAAAATGCGGCGGTCAGCGGCTCCAGCGGCTTACCCGGGACTTTGTTGACATAGATATAGAGCGGACGTGCATAGGGATAAAGACCGCTGCGAATATTTTCCGGAGTGGGCGCAATCCAGTCCGTGCCGCTGCGCGCAACCGGCACCGTTTTGACCCCGCTGATATGGAAACCCGCGCTGGCGTAACCGATGCTGTTCAGCGTATTGCCAACCGCCTGAACCACCGCTGCCGAACCGGGATATTCGCCGACATCGTTACGGAAATCGCCGTTACACAGCGCCTGCTGTTTAAAAAAGCCCCAGGTCCCGGATGCCGAGTTGCGGCCAAAACGCTGGATCCCGCGCGTCGCCCAGCCCGGATTATCCAGCTGCAAATCACCCCAGTTTTCCGGCACCTTCAGCGAACCGCAGCGGCGGGTGATGGAAAAAATCGCATCCAGCTGCTGCACGTTGATCCCCGGCAGCGGATTGTCCTGATTAACCACCACCACCAGCGCATCCATTGCGACCGGCACCGCCAGCGGCGGATAGCCGTAGCTGTCTTCAAACAGCTGACGCTCCGGGGCCTGCATTGGCCGACTCATCGCGCCCAGCTGCGCTGCGCCCGCGGCCAGCGCGGTCGGCGCGGTCGAGGATCCGGCCGCCTGGATCTGGACGTTAATCCCAGGATACTGGCGGTTAAACTGTTCCCCCCACAGCGCCATCAGGTTGCCGAGGGTATCGGACCCCACGCTGGTCAGGTTTCCCGCCAGCATCCCCTCGCGGGCCGGGCTGACTGAGGTAAACAGCAGCAGCGCCAGCGCTATCAGTTTTCTCATAGCAAATAACCCGTCAGATTAGCGAACCCGCATTCTCAACCAGTTCACCGCTGACAATCAACCTTGGCGGCAGCTGGAAACTAAAACAGGTCTCTTTTCCCGGTTCGCTGGTGACCTCTAACCGGGCATTGTGGTGGCCGAGGGCGTGCTTAACGATTGCCAGCCCCAGTCCGCTGCCGCCGGTCTGACGCGAGCGCGCCTTATCCACGCGGTAGAAACGTTCGGTCAGACGGGGAATGTGCTCGGCGGCGATCCCCGGCCCGTCGTCCCGCACCCTGAACTGCACCCCCTGGCTGTTACGCAGCCAGCTGACGTCAATTCGCGTGCCTTCCGGGGTATGGTTCACCGCGTTGTAGACCAGGTTGGACATCGCGCTGTGCAGCTGCTCATCGTTGCCGTAGACGCGCAGATGCGGATCGGTGTGAAAATGAATGTCGTGGCGGCCGTTGCTCAGGGTTTCGGCTTCGCGCTGAAGCGTTCGCAGCATCCGCGGCACGTCTACTTTTTCCTGAAGATCCAGCGCCGGTGCCGCCTCAATACGCGACAGCGTCAGCAGCTGCTTCACCAGGCTGTCCATGCGGCGGGTCTGCTCCTGCATAGTGTGCAGCGCTTTATCGCGTGCTCCCCCCTCCAGCACCGCATCGTTCATCATTTCCAGATAGCCCTGAAGCACGGTAAGCGGCGTACGCAGCTCGTGGCTGACGTTGGCGAAGAAATTACGCCGCGCCCCTTCAAGCTGGTGCATCTGGGTCACGTCTCGCGCCACCATCAGCCACTGCCCTTCGCTGTAGGGCATCACGCGGAACTCGATGTGGCGATGATTGTTCAGCACCAGGGTCAGGGGGCGGGAAAAATCGCGCTGGCGGAGGTAGCGGGTAAACTCGGGGTAACGCAGCAGGTTGAGGATATTCTGGCCGTTATCCTCCGGCCAGCGCAGCGCCAGCATCTGCTGAGCGAGGCCGTTGCACCAGAAAATCGTTCCCTCTTCGGTGGTGAGGACCACCGCGTCCGGCAGCGATTCGGCCCCGCTGCGAAAGCGCTTAATCAGGTGGCCCAGCTCACGGCGGCGGCGGCGGTTACGCGCCTGCATCTGGTAGAGGCCATAAAACAGCGGCTCCCAGCTGCCGCGCCCGCTCGGTGGAGTCATGCTGCGGTCTACCCACAGCCAGTGAGAAAGTCTGAGTAAATTATTGAAATGGAATCCCAGCACGCAAAGCACCGAGATTAACAGCAGCCAGGGCAGATACCCCACCAGCAGCCCCAGCACAATGGCCGGCAGGCTGGCGAGCAGCAGCTCCAACAATAATCTCTTCCAGGAGAGGCGTTCCAACACGGTTCAGACTCCAGCGCGAACAATCAATAGCGTGCAGAGAAACGATAACCTGTTCCACGAACGGTCTGTACCATACGATCGTGCCCGGTCAGCTCCAGCGCTTTGCGCAGGCGGCGGATGTGTACATCAACCGTACGGTCTTCAACGTAAACGTTAGTGCCCCAGACATGGTTTAGCAACTGCTCACGGCTGTAAACGCGCTCCGGGTGGGTCATAAAAAAGTGCAGCAGCTTGTACTCGGTCGGCCCCATTTCCAGCGGCTGCGTGTCGGACATCACGCGATGCGATGACGGGTCGAGACTCAACCCCTGCATCTCAATGACCTCTTCAACCGCCATCGGAGAAATACGACGCATCACCGCCTTGATACGGGCCATCAGCTCCTTGGGCGAGAACGGCTTGGTAATATAGTCATCGGCCCCCACTTCCAGACCGCGAACGCGATCCTCTTCCTCACCGCGCGCCGTCAGCATCATCACCGGAATTTCACGGGTCATAGCCTCGCGCTTCAAATGCTTAATAAACTGAATGCCGGAGCCGCCCGGTAACATCCAGTCCAGCAGAATTAAATCAGGCCAGGGTTCAATCAGCAGGCTGACCGCCGTATCGTAATCCTCAGCTTCGATTGGCTGATAGTCGTTTTGTTCAAGAACGAAACACAGCATCTCTCGAATTGGGGCTTCATCTTCAACTACCAAAATACGCTTAGCCATTGTTGCTCCTGCTATTGTGACACATTGTCACGGGGGATATGCGGCGTCATTATGCGTCAGTTTTATGACACTTTTATGAAAAAAACACCCCCTAAAACGGGCGAATACGGAAAAAAAGCGTATCGGAGATTTCTAACCCTCACGCATCAATCAATTGCCCTCGACCCAACAACCGCGCTTATAATCTCTCCCCATCGTTATCTGGCCTTGCAGGGAGTTACATGCGCATCATTCACACCGCCGACTGGCATCTGGGCCAGTTTTTCTATACCAAAAGCCGGGCGGCCGAGCATCAGGCATTTCTCGACTGGCTGCTTCAGCAGGCGGAAGCGCAGCGGGCAGATGTAATTATCGTTGCCGGTGACATATTTGATACCGGCTCTCCGCCGAGCTATGCGCGGGAGCTGTACAACCGTTTTGTGGTGAATTTACAGCAGACCGGCTGCCAGCTGGTGGTGCTGGGCGGAAACCATGACTCCGTCGCCACGTTGAATGAATCGCGCGAACTGCTGGCCTGCCTGAATACCCGGGTGATTGCTGCCGCCGACGACGATATCAGCCAGCAGGTGCTGCTACTGAACAAACGGGACGGTCAGCCCGGCGCCCTGCTGTGCGCCATCCCCTACCTGCGCCCGCGGGATATTATGCACAGCCAGAGCGGTCAGTCGGGCCGCGACAAGCAGCAGAGCCTGCTTCAGGCGATTACCGACCACTATCAGCGCTGCTGGCAGGAGGCCGTGACGCAGCGGGCGGCGCTGGATCTGCCGCTGCCCATTATCGCCACCGGGCATCTGACCACGATGGGCGTGACCAAAAGTGACGCGGTGCGCGATATCTACATCGGCACGCTGGATGCTTTCCCGGCCGATGCCTTCCCCCCCGCGGATTACATTGCGCTTGGCCATATCCACCGCGCCCAGCGGGTGGCCGGCAGTGAACATATTCGCTACAGCGGTTCGCCAATCCCTCTCAGCTTTGACGAGCTGGGGAAAGAGAAAAGCGTGTTCGTCGTCGATTTTACCGACGGCGCACTCGGCCAGGTGACCGCGCTGCCGATCCCACGTTTCCAGCCGATGCGGATGATTAAGGGCTCGCTGGAAGAAATTGAGCAGCAGCTGACCGCGCTGGAGCCGGATCCGCAGGGAAAACGGATCTGGCTGGATATTGAAATTGTTACCGATGACTGGCTCAGCGAGCTTCAGCGGCGAATTCAGGAGATGACCGAACCGCTGCCGGTGGAGGTGGTACTGATCCGCCGCAGCCGCGAGCAGCGTGAGCGGGTCATTGCCCGACAGAACAATGAGACCCTGAACGAGCTGAGCGTTGAGGAGGTGTTTGCCCGCCGCCTGCTGCTGGAAGAGGCCGACCCCGCGAAGCTGGCGCGCGCCGGTGTGCTGTTTGCCCAAACCCTGGAAGCCGTTCGCCACGAGGAGCAGTCATCGTGAAAATTTTAACGCTGCGCTTTAAAAACCTGAACTCGCTGAAGGGGGAGTGGAAGATTGACTTCAGCGCCGAGCCTTTTGCCAGCAACGGGCTGTTTGCCATTACCGGCCCGACCGGCGCGGGGAAAACCACCCTGCTGGACGCAATCTGCCTCGCCCTTTATCACGAAACGCCGCGCCTGGAGAAAATTTCCCAGTCGCAAAACGATCTGATGACCCGCGACACCGCCGAGTGCCTGGCCGAGGTGGAATTTGAGGTTAAAGGCGTGGCCTGGCGCGCCTTCTGGAGCCAGAACCGCGCACGCGGCGCCGCCGACGGTAATTTGCAGGCGCCGCGCGTTGAGCTGGCGCGCTGCGAAGATAATCAGATTGTGGCGGATAAAGTGAAAGATAAGCTGGATATGATTGCCGCCCTGACCGGGCTGGACTTCGAACGTTTCACCAAATCCATGATGCTGTCGCAGGGGCAGTTTGCCGCCTTCCTGAATGCCGATGCCAACAAGCGCGCCGAGCTGCTGGAAGAGCTGACCGGCACCGAGATCTACGGTCGCCTGTCGGCGGAGGTCTTTGAACGCCACAAGCAGGCCAAAACCGCGTTAGATGGTCTGCGCAGCCAGGCCTCCGGGATGGATTTACTGAGTGATGAACAGCAGCAGTCGCTGAGCGCGCAGCTGGCGCAGTTAACTGAGAGTGAGCAGCTACTCACTGCTCAGCAGCGGCAGCAGCAGGAACAGCTACAGCAATGGCAGCACCACGAACGGCTACAGCAGGATAGCCAGGCGCTGATCGGGCAGCAGCAGGCCTTGGCGGAACAGCTGCTGCACACGCAGCAGGCGCTGGAAAAGACCGCCGAACAGCAGCAGCAGGCGCAGCAGGCCGAAGCACAGCATCAGGCGCACCGTCAGCGGCAGGAAACGCTGATTGCAGAACAGGTGATGCCGCTCGACCTCCAGCTGACCGCGCAGGCTGAGCAGCTAAAACAGCTGGAACAGGAGCGAAGTAAGCACCAACATCTGACTGAAACCCGTGAGCAGGAACGAATAAAAAACCAGCAAACTCAGCAGGATAAACTTGCCAGCCAGCGGCAGCTACACGACTGGCGCGACGCTCATCCGCGCTTCGCGCTATACGGTGAGCGGCTGCCGCTGTGGCGAGAACGCTTCCAGTATCAGCAAAAAAGTGAGCAGTCACTTTCCGCGCTGCGCCTGCGCGTCGAACGCCAGCAGCACGATTTACAGCAGCAGGAGCGGGTTCGTCAGCAGCTTGAGCAGCAGGCCGTTCCGCTCCAGCAGCAGCTGGCAACGGCGCAGCAGGCCCTGGACCAGGCGCAGCTGGCGCTTCAGCCGCTGCAACAGCAGCATTCCGCCGAAGCGCTGCGCAGCGAACTGGCGCAGTTTTCCCTCCGGCGGCCGCTGCGTCAGCGGCTGGCCACCCTGCTACCGCAGTGGCAGCTGCTGAGTGCGCAGCGCCATCGCCAGCAGCAGGATGCTCAGCGGCTGGAGAACGATATCGCGCAAAGTAGTGAGCAGTTACTGACTTTCCGCACCGCCTGGAAGGAGAAAAGCCAGCATCTTCAGGATCTGGAAAAACGCGAAGAGCTGGAACAGCGCATTGCCAGCCTTGAACAACATCGAGTACGGCTGGAGCCAGGACAGCCCTGCCCGCTCTGCGGTTCAGAACAGCATCCTGCCGTAGCGGAATATCAGGCGCTGCAACTCTCTGCAACGCAGCGGCGTCTGGCAGAGCTCAGGCTGCTGGTAGACAAATTAAAAGAGGACGGCACCGCCTGCGGCGTGCAGCTGAAACAGTGGCAGCAACAGCTGCTGCAACTCTCACAGGATCGCCAGCGGGTGTCAGAGCAGGCGGAAAAGCTGGAGCAGCAGTGGCAGAGCACAGTCGATACGCTGGACCTGGCGTTCAGCCCCGATGATAGCGACCTGGTAACCGACTGGCTGGCGCAGCAGGAGCAGCAGGAACAGGCCCGGCAGCAGCAGCTGAACAGCCTTGAGCTGGCGCTGCGCCACTGCCAGCAGATGAAGGACTCGCTCCAGCAGCAGCAGCAGGCTGTGCAGAATTTGCAACAGCAGACCCAGCTTCAGCAGCAGCAGTGCGACACCGCCGCCCGGCAGCTGGAGGAGCAGCGCCAGCATCTGGCGCAGGAAGAGCAACAGGCCGCCCGCCAGCGCAGCGAACTGGCGGAGAGCCTGCTGCCGCTGGCGCTGACGCTGCCGGAGGACGGTGACTACCAAGGCTGGCTGGCGCTGCGCGAGCAGCACTGGCAGCAGTGGCAGCAGAATGCCCTGGTCCTGGCGGCGCTGGTGCCGGAACTGGCGACCCTCAGCAGCCGTCAGCAGACGCTGGAGGAGGAGCGGGCGCAGCACCAGGCACAGCAGACGGCGCTGGACGAACGCATCGCCGCTCAGCAGCAGGCGCTGGTCGCCTGTCGTCAGCAGCGGCAGGCGCTGTTCGGGGACGGTCAGGTACAGCAGGTGCAGCAGCAGTTGCGAGATGAGGCGGCACGGTTGGCGGCCGCCGCACAGCATATCCAACAGCAGTGGCAGCAGCAGCAGAACCTGACCAGCACGCTGATCGGCCAGCAGAAATCGCTGGATGCTCAGCGGCTGCTGCTGGACGAACGCCTGAAGGAGAGCGAGGAAAAAGTGAAACAGCAGCAGGGGAGCGTGGATCGCCAGGCCCTTGCCGAAAGCCTGGCGACGCTGACGCAGCGGCTGCGGGAAAACGCCGGCTTACAGGGTCAGCTGGAGCAGCAGCTGAGCCATGACGCCTCCCGCCGCCGGCAGCTTCAAACGCTGCTGGCGCAGATTGCTGAAAATGAGCAGCATCTGGAAGACTGGGCTTACCTTAACCAGCTGATTGGATCGCGCGACGGCGATAAATTCCGCCGCTTTGCCCAGGGGCTGACGCTCGATCACCTGGTGTGGCTGGCGAATAACCAGCTTAACCGTCTGCACGCCCGTTATCTGCTTCAGCGTAAATCGCAGGAGGCGCTGGAGCTGGAGGTGGTGGATACCTGGCAGGCGGACGCCCGCCGCGACACGCGCACCCTGTCGGGGGGCGAAAGCTTCCTGGTCAGCCTGGCGCTGGCGCTGGCGCTCTCGGATCTGGTCAGCCACAAAACGCGCATTGAGTCGCTGTTCCTGGATGAAGGCTTTGGCACGCTCGATGCTGAGACGCTGGACAGTGCGCTGGACGCCCTGGACGCGCTGAACGCCAGTGGCAAAACCATTGGCGTCATCAGCCACGTCGAGGCCATGAAAGAGCGTATCCCGGTGCAGATCAGGGTACGAAAAATCAACGGCCTCGGCTACAGCCGACTGGAGCTGCCGAGGGCTTAGGCTCTCCCCCCTGAACCGTTACGACGATGCAAGCGGCCACAGCCAGGCCGCTCCGCGCACGCCGCTGGAATCGCCGTGTACGGCCGGTCGAACCGGCGTCGTAAACTCGCCGCCAAATACCCAGTTTTTTATCAGCGGAGGCACCGTCTGGTAGAGACGCCTGACGTTACTCATCCCGCCGCCCAGTACAATCACATCAGGATCGAGGATATTCACCACGTGGGCCAACGACCTGGCCAACCGCTGCTCATAGCGGCTCATTACCTGTTCGGCAACCGGGTCCCGCTCCTCCATCTGGCGGATAATTTCCGCGCCGGTGCGCGCAATTCCGCTCTGGCGCAGGTAGTCGGTGGCAAAGCCGGTGCCGGAGATGAAGGTTTCAATACAGCCCGATTTGCCACAGTAGCAGCTCACCTCACGGCTGTATTTCAGCTCATCTTCATCCATCCACGGCAGCGGATTATGTCCCCACTCCCCGGCATTGCCGTTGCCGCCGCCGTGCGCCTGACCGTTCAGCGCCACGCCCGACCCACAGCCGGTGCCAATAATCACCGCAAATACCGTTGACATGCCCGCCGCCGCGCCGTCGGTCGCTTCAGACACCGCCAGACAGTTAGCATCGTTGGCAATACGCACTTCGCGGCCCAGCAGCTGCTGTAAATCCAGATCCAGCGGCTGGTCGTTAAGCCAGGTTGAATTGGCATTCTTTACCCGACGGGTCAGCGGCGACAGCGTGCCGGGGATCCCGACCCCGACGGTTCCCCGCTCGCCGGTAATATCTTCCGCCCGCTTGACCAGCGCGGCAATGGTCGCCAGCGTCTGTCCGTAGTCGTTGCGCGGCGTGGGAACACGGGAGCGGTGCAGCACTTCACCCCGATCCGAAAGTGCAATCACCTCAGTTTTAGTACCACCTAAATCAATACCGATACGCACCTGTTATTCCTTATGATTTTACCCTGTACTGATTACCTTAGAAGGCAAAAGACGGAAAGGCAATGAAACCCCACTGCCGATTCGCTATCATGCGCGCTGACGTTGAACCTGCGCCCCCTAACGCGCCTGGAAAAGGAATGCAGCATGCTGTGGTTTAAAAATTTGATGGTTTATCGCCTTAATCGCGACATTCCGCTGGCGGCAGACGAGATGGAAAAACAGCTCGATGCTTTCTCTTTCAGCCCCTGCGGCAGCCAGGATATGGCTAAAACCGGTTGGGTTTCCCCGATCGGTCCGCGCAGCGAGGCGCTGACCCATGTCACTAACGGTCAGATCCTTATCTGTGCGCGGAAAGAAGAAAAGATCCTGCCCTCCCCGGTGATCAAGCAGGCGCTGGAAGCCAAAATCAGCAAACTTGAAGCCGAGCAGTCGCGCAAACTGAAAAAAACGGAAAAAGATTCGCTGAAAGATGAGGTGCTGCACAGCCTGCTGCCGCGCGCCTTTAGCCGCTTCAGCCAGACCTTCCTGTGGATCGACACGGTTAACAATTTGATTATGGTTGACTGTGCCAGCGCCAAAAAAGCCGAAGATACGCTTGCCCTGCTGCGTAAAAGCCTGGGTTCGCTGCCGGTGGTGCCGCTGACGCTGGAAAATCCCATCGAGCTGACTCTGACAGAGTGGGTGCGCTCGGGTGAACTGCCTGCCGGATTTACGCTGATGGATGAAGCCGAGCTGAAGGCAATTCTGGAAGACGGCGGCGTGATCCGCTGTAAAAAGCAGGACCTGGTCAGTGATGAAATCGCCACCCATATTGAAGCCGGTAAGCTGGTCACTAAGCTGGCGCTGGACTGGCAGGAGCGCGTGCAGATGATCCTCTCCGATGACGGTTCACTCAAACGCCTGAAGTTTGCCGATGCGCTGCGCGAACAGAATGACGATATCGATCGTGAAGACGTTGCCGGGCGCTTTGACGCCGACTTTATTCTGATGACCGGTGAGCTGGCGGCGCTGATCGCCAATACGGTTGAGGCGTTAGGCGGGGAAGCCCAGCGTTAAGCGGGCACAAAATGGCGGGCCTGATTAGCCCGCCGGCATCCGGTTTCGCGGATTAATCTTTCAGATAGCGGCACAGATAGGAAGACGGCTCGGCTACCTGCAAATGGAATTCGCTGTGCCCGGGAACGTTGAAAATCTCGCCCGGCTGATACAGTTTCCATTCCACTTCGCCCGGCAGCAGCACCTTCAGTGAACCGCTTACCACGGTCATTTCTTCTGCCTGCGCCGTACCAAACGTGTACTCACCTTCCACCATTACGCCTACGCTGGCGCGGCCGGTGCTGGCGCTTTCAAAACCCACAGACTTCACTTTACCGTCAAAATACTCACTTACTTTGAGCATATAAATTCCTTCAAATCAGGGACAAAGGTACTCAGGCAGTGTAGAGGCAATTTCATCAGGCTGTCACGCATTATTCCTCTTCGCCGCCACTCTCTATAACAGCAGCTCCGCGGCCAGCTTAACCACCAGCATATTCGGCAACAGTACCGGAATACCCAGCAGCCGTTGCAAAAAGTCGCGGTGCCGACGCTGATAGCCGGTGCTATCCAGCAGCACCACATCTGCCCCCTGCTCCTGAAGCGATATCGCCGCATCAATCAGTAAATCCTGCCCCGACGATTCCGGGCTGGCAACGGCATAACACGGCGGATGCGTCAGGTGTTTCCATTTACCGGCGTCCCGATAAGCCAGATCGTCTTTTGGCAGCAGGATACCGACCTGGTGATTGTCAACGATCGCTTTCACCAGCGGCGGAACAATGCGATCCGGGTCCAGCAAAATGGACCTGCGGGAGGAGAGGCCGCCGATCTTCTCACTGTTCAGCAGCAGGATAATTTCAACTCCTTCCTCCTCCAGCTGGTTAATGCGCTGCTGAAGATCGCGTGCAATGCTTGCCGCAGACAGCCGCAGCGGGCTACCGTCGCTGAGCGTAACGCATAACACGTTTTCACTATCGACAGCGCCGTACTGCTGCTGGATTTCGCTCTGCGTCAGACCATCCAACAGCCCGCAGTGCGCGATACGTTCGGCGGGCAGATATTCCAGCAGCAGCGGAACAAAATCGCAGTGCGATGACTGGCCGGGGGTCAGCGTGATCAGGGTTCGTTTCATTTTACTGCTCCACAATACTGTCGTTATGAAAGGCAGCGGTCCGATCCCCGTACTTATCCGCCAGTCGGTGCGTGACTCTCTGCAAAGCGTCGAGTGCAAACGATGATGAGAGCGGCTCCAGGCTCTGCGTTGGAAAAGTCAGCCCCAGCGCAACGGTTTCGCCCAGGTGTTTATTACTGACTGAAGTCGCGATCGCGCTGATACCTTGCAAGGTTTCATTACGCGACACTGCCCAGCCCCGCGCCCGAATACGCTCCAGCTCGGCCAGCAGAAGTGGCAGAGTCTGCGGCGCGTTGGGCGAAGTGACCCGCCACTCGTCGGCGTACAGATTACGAACATAGTCATCGCTGTAGCGGGCTAAGATCGCGCGGCCTACTGACGTTTCAGCCGCGGGTAAACGGCTGCCGGGCGGCGTGACAACCTGGATAAACATGCGCCCCTGAAACATCCGCATAATCATTACATCGCGCCCCTCCAGCATCGAGATATAGCCGGTACAGCTGGAGTCCGTCGCCAGCCGCGCCATCATTGAGGAAGCGCCGTCAACCAACGGTGTCGAAAGATAGCTGCTGGCCAAAGACAGCAGCAGATCGCCAGGATAGAAACGACGACTGTCGGCATCGCGCTCCAGCAGCCCCTGAGACTCCATGGTTGACAGCAGGCGTGAAACGGTACTTTTCGGCAGATTCAGCGCCGTGGTGATATCTGTAAAGGTCAAACCCGGCTGCCCCTGCATCAGGCCGCTCTGATTGAATAATCGGAGGACCGCAGTCGCATTTTCTATCGTCGTCATTGGGTGAGTTCCACTATCAGGAACTGCTGTTCCTGTCTGTGACACTCACCCTACGGCCACCCGCATTTAGCGTCAAGAAGTAAAAATTAACGTAAAGCAATAGTAAATTTGATGATTATGTTTTACCTGATGGGTTAGAAAATGCATTCTTCTTGAAAGCGCGGATCGGATGAAATATTGCAGCAAGATTGATTCAGTTGGCAGAAGGTTATACCAGGCATTGCGCAACAAAATGGAAAATACAGAGAGGTGATTTCGTACAGGTTCGGTAAAATTTCTGGCTTCCCTGCCCGTCCGGTTACTCTTTTGAACGATCTTCATAGCGCGCTTTAGCGTCCAGCGCTTCCTGCTCGGTTTCATGTTCGCTAATCAGCGAATCCGGTTTTGGATGATCGGCGCGCAGTTCATACCAGATAACGGTGTTATCGGGCGCACCCTTGTTCACCGACACAATGAACGCTTCTCTTGGATAAGGTGGTTTGCCTGGCATATAACGTCCCCTTTTAGCAGTTAGCAACGGTGTGCGGCAAAAGCTCTTCCGCGCCGGGTCCGCCTGCGGACCCAACTTAAGGATAGACAATGCCAGCGGGTTATTGCTGCCGGGAGGGGATAACCAGACGATTCCGTACTGCTTTAGCGGCCCGCCGATCAGCTGGCGCAGGCGACAGAGAGCGCGGTGATAATCTGCCTTACGACATCTTCCGGCTCCTGCATGGCATCAACAATATGATGTGCCGTCTGACGGTAGATCCCATCGCGGGCGGCCAGTACCTCGGCCATCTCTTCCGCGATGGGCCTGCCGGTCAGGGTAGGACGCTGCCCATTCTCAGGATAGGCATCAATACGGGCCGCCAGCACGTCGGCCGGGGCATCAAGATAGATGACCTGCCCGTTATCGCGCATAAACCGGCGATTCTCTTCCGCCAGCACCATGCCGCCGCCGGTGGCAATCACTTTATTATTTTCTGTTACAGCCACCAGTGAGGCGGATTCACGACGACGAAAACCCGGCCAGCCCTCTTCAGCAACGATTTCTGCCACCGTCTTTCCACTTAACTGCCGCAAATAATAATCAGTATCGCAAAAGACATAACCCAATGCCTGAGCCAAAGCCTCTCCTACGGTCGTTTTTCCGCAGCCGCGAGCGCCGATCAAATAAATGGGTAATGACATAACAGGCCTTTCCTTATACAAATTTTTCCGCGGCAACCTGCGCGTAAAGGAACTGGGATCGTGGATAATGCCGGGCATGATACCGGACATTTCTTTGCGGAACCAGAGTAACGTTTTATTTACACGCACCTAAGCGGAGTCCAGCTATTACTCAATGATCTAACTGCTTTATGTGTAAATAAATAGTTACATCTTTACCATAAGTAATAAAAATCCGAATCCAACGACCTATTCAGAACACAGCAGCAATTTCATGTATTGGTTTAATAACCTGATAATAAAGAGCTCGATTTATTTTTAATATTAAAACAACCACGCTTTTAGATAAGAATCCAAAAACAAATTCTATAAAAACAATTCATTATCAGCATAGCCGGGATATTTCCCTTTTTTTTGGGGAATTAGTGTAATTAATCTCAACTTTAACCGGACGTGCTGCATGTGATAGCGTCACCCGCGCTTTCCAATACAACGTCCCGGACAGTTACACTCCAAACAGTCATATCATCCTTGCGTCGTAAAGTTTAACCCCGCAGGTGCCTGATCAATCCCACCCATCCCCCAACGCCGTCTATGCCGTACTCCACTTAAAGTTTTCCACCTCAGTTACCACAATACCCACCTCACCCATGTTTCTCACCCATCCAACCCTAAGCAACATCCTGTCTGTAAGAGCTTTTATCAAAAATAACCCGTCTCAACCAGCGATCTATCAAACGTAGTCACTTAGGAGAGGAAGTAATCACTTTCGTGAACTATCTCTCATAACGCATTTTTTCCCTCGCTCCCCTCTTGTTAAGAGAAAAATCTCATGTGTATATATGACACAACTTCACAATTTTTTGTGAATGAGAAAAGAACAACACAAACTTTCCGATCTAAGGTTGTCGCTATGTCCGAATTAAAATTTGCAACGCGTCTTAACTCTTTCGCCTCCGGTGCGCATCTTTACTGGCCTGAGCTCCAGGGAAAACCCTCTGTCCTGCAGATGATTGAACGTGCGGGCAAGGTGCAGGGTTTAACGCATCTGGACCTGAACTATCCGCAGCATATGGTCGCGGACATCAAAAGCATGAAACAGGCGATCGATGATGCGGGCCTGGCCGTCAACGGTATGCAGATGCGTTGGGATGCCCCGCAGTTCAAAATCGGTGCGTTTACTAACCCGGATGAAAAGATACGCCGTGAGGCCATAGAGCTGACCAAACGCGGGATTGACGCCGGCCGCGAGTTTGGTGCCAGCCTGATGACCCTGTGGATGGGCCAGGACGGATTCGACTACTGCTTCCAGGCCAACTATAAAAAAATGTGGGAAGACGCCGTCAGCGCAGTCCGGGAAGTGGCCGACTACGCCCCGGATTTTGATGTCAGCATCGAGTACAAACCAAACGAGCCGCGCGCTTACAGTATTTTCCCTAATGCAACGACCTGCCTGCTGGCCGTTGAAGAAGCCGGTAGCCCTAACCTGGGCATTACGCTGGATTTTGCCCATGTGCTGTTTGCCAATGAAGTACCCGCTTTTGCGGCAGCAATGGTGGCGCGCCGATCCCGCCTGCTGGGGCTGGATCTGAACGATGGCTGGGGCAAGCGCGATGATGGTTTGATGGTGGGGTCTGTGAATCCGCGTGCCACGCTGGAATTCCTCTGGCAGATGCAGCGCGACGGCTATAAAGGCGCGTACTACTTTGACACCTTCCCGGATGCCAGTGGTCTTGATCCGATCCGCGAGGCCGAAAGCAACATCGCCACCGTCAAGCGTCTGCTGAAACTGTGTGAACAACTGACCGGCAACGCTGCGCTGGACGACGCCATCTCCCGACAGGATGCCGTGGCATCACAGCAAATCGTCAATGACATCATGCTTGCCCGCTAACTTAATAACGAAAGCCGCAGTTCCGTTAATACAATAAAAAGGTCGCATCATGAAAAAAATCTTACTCTCTGCCCTTGCTTCTGCCCTGCTGTGTTCAAGCGTTTATGCAGGCACGCTGCCTCCGCTGAAATCTGACTCTGAACCCGATCGGATTGACTGGACACAGTTAGAAAGTCAGTACGGCCCAATGCCGAAAGTGAACGCCGGGCTTAAAATTGGCGGCGTATCTAAAACGCTGACCAACGAATACTGGCGCTCTCTGGGTGAAGGCTATCAGAACGTTGCAAAAAAATACGGGTTTACCGTCGCGTATCAGGCAGCCGCGAACGAGGATGACCAGCTGGGCCAGCTATCGATTGCTGAAACCCTGCTTGCCCAGGGCTTTAACGGTTTGCTGGTCTCGCCCCAGACCGACATCAATCTGGAACCGGCTCTGGAAAGCGCCAGCAGTAAAGGCATTCCGGTCGTTAACGTAAACGATGCGGTCGTCCCGAGCGCGCCGCACTACGTCGGCAACGTACAGAAAGATAACGGTGTCCGCGTGGCGAAATGGTTTATCGGCCACCATCCGCAGGGCGGCAAGGTTGCCGTTATTGAAGGTCAGCCGGGGGTATACGCCGCCGGCCAGCGCACCGCTGGATTTAAAGAGACGCTCCAGGGGAACGGTAAATTCAATATTGTTGCCAGCGTTCCGGCCAACTGGAGCCGCGAACAGGCGTTTAATGCCGCCTCAACTATCCTGCAACAGCATCCGGATCTGATTGGGTTCTATGCCAACAACGACACCATGGCGCTGGGCGTCGTTGAAGCCGTGCGCTCGCAGAATAAAGCGGGACAGGTAGCAGTTTTCGGTACCGACGGGATCTCTGATGCCTATGCGTCTATCAAACGTGGAGAACTGACCGGTACGGTTGACAGCTTCCCGGTACTGACGGGTGAAGTGGCGATGGAGGTGATCCTGCGTTTGATTGATGGCCAGAAGATTGCCCGCGTGGTAGCCACACCGCAGGCGCTGATCACCAAAGAGAACGCGGATGCGTTCTCAACCAAAGATAACAACAAACTGCGTCAGCTGCTGGCCCAGCAATAAGATAAAGACAGGCGGAGAGCGTATGGAACAGTATCGCTTAATGATGCGGGGCATCACTAAAACCTACGGCAGCGCGGCGGCATTGCAGGACGTGGAATTTAAGGTGCGGCCCGGAGAAGTTCATGCACTGATTGGGGAGAACGGCGCGGGTAAATCGACGTTACTCAACATTCTTTCCGGTGTCCGTGCGGCCGACAGCGGCGTTATTCACGTCAACGGTGAACCGATCCAGATGAAAAATCCGCTGAGCGCGCGTCATGCGGGCATCGCTATGATTCATCAGGAGTTGCAGCATGTTCCGGAACTCTCCGTCGCGCAGAATATGTTTCTGGGTCGCCCGCTGACCAAAGCTAAGGGGTTATGGGTCGATAAACGCGCTCAGCTGGCACGGGCACACCATATTCTGAAACAGCTGGATCCGAGTATCGATCCCGCCGAGCCGATCAAAAATTTGAAAGTGTCGCAGCAGCAAATTGTTGAAATCGCCCGCGCACTGCTGGACGACGCAAAAATCATTGCGATGGACGAACCCACATCCAGCCTGACACCGCGCGAGTTTGAGCGTCTGGCGGAGCTGATTACGGATTTAAAGTCTACGGGCGTTTCACTCATCTATGTTTCGCACAAGATGAATGAGATTTTTCAGGTTTGCGATCGCGCCACTATCATGCGAGATGGTCGGCAGGTCGGCGTGGTCAATATCTGTGATGAAACGGAAGAGAGCATCGTCGCGAAGATGGTGGGTCGTAAGATCGAAAAAATGGCCCACCGATCCTGGACAACCGATCGCAAAGTCCTGCGAGTGGACAACGTTGCCCGGGGAAATGAAATAAAACCGGCCTCGTTTGATGTCTTTGCCGGTGAAGTACTGGGCGTAGCCGGTCTGGTTGGCGCTGGCCGTACCGAACTACTGAAGCTAATCGCCGGCATTGATAAACGCACCTCCGGTGACGTGTATGTCAACGACAGGGCGGTGCGGAATCACAACGTCAGCGCGGCTATCCGTGCGGGGATTGGTCTGGTGCCGGAAGACCGTAAAAAAGAGGGCATTATTAAAGCCCGGGCGGTGAAAATGAACATGGCGCTACCGTCCATGCGCAACTTCACAACCGGCGGCATCATTCGTAAAGGCCGGTTAAATCAGGCCGCCACTGACGTAATGACTGACCTGAAGCTGCGACCGTTAGACATCGAAAAGACCATTGGCACGCTCAGCGGGGGAAACCAGCAGAAAGTGATCATCGGCAGATGGGTCGCCGCGGATGCAGAAGTATTTTTATTTGACGAGCCAACCCGGGGAATTGATATTGGCGCCAAGTCCGAAATCTATAATCTGATTGAGAAACTGGCGCAGCAGGGCAAAGCGATTATCGTTGTTTCATCAGAAATGACGGAAATAATGCGTGTATCTGACCGAGTATTAGTTATGCGTGAAGGTAAGATCACCCGTGAACTACGCGGCGATGAAATTACCGAAGAGAATATTGCACGTTATGCAATTAACGAAGTAAAAGAATCGGTGTAATACCAAATCTGCATCTTTTTTATAAAGGCACGAATATGATGACGCAAAGTAATTCTCAGCCGGCGACTCTGTCATCGACGCTGTTTAAGTTTAATCTGCGCGATGCAGGAACATTGATTGGGTTGCTGATTATTGTCGTAACCTTCTCCTTCTTATCACCAGTATTTTTTACCCTGCCTAACCTGCTTAATATATTACAGCAGTCGTCAATTAATGCATTGATTGCGCTGGGTATGACGCTGGTGATTATTTCCGGGGGGATTGACCTCTCGGTCGGCCCTACTGCGGCACTGTCTGCAGTATTCGGTGCAACCATGATGGTCGCCGGGGTTCCCGTTCCGGCTGCGATTATGGCGACCCTGGGCATTGGCGCCATTTGCGGTGTCTTCAGTGGTAGCCTGATCGCCTATGCCGGTTTACAGCCGTTTATCGTCACCCTGGGAGGGCTGTCGCTGTTCCGCGCCATCGCATTAATTTACACCGGAGGTAACCCTGTTTTTGGTATTCCGATGGAGTTCCGCAGCATCATCAATAGCGCGGTGTTCGGCGTGCCAACCCCGATTGTGATTGTGGCGGTCATCGCGCTGGTTCTGTGGCTGGTGATGAATAAAACGCCGCTGGGTGAGTATATTCTGGCCGTCGGCGGCAACGAAGAAGCCGCGCGCGTTGCCGGTGTGCCGGTCAAACGTACCAAGGTCACGGTCTACGTTATCTCGGGTATGCTGGCCTCCCTCGCCTCGCTGATCCTAATTGGTCGCCTGGGCGCCGCGGAACCGACGATTGGTAACCTGTGGGAACTGGATGCCATCGCTGCGGCGGCTATCGGCGGCGCTTCCCTGATGGGGGGTAAAGGCAGCATCGTCGGCACCCTTATCGGCGCAATCATTCTTGGGGCGTTGCGTAACGGCCTGACGCTGATGAATATTCAGGCGTTTTATCAATTGCTTGCCACGGGGCTGATCATTATCATTGCGATGTTAATTGACCGGGCAACGAGAGGCAGGTAATGAAGCAAGATCCGCGAGCGATTGGTGCTCAAATCCGTATGCGTATCCCACAGTTAACGCCGCTGGAGCGGCGTGTTGTGGAGGCCATCCTTGCCAGAACTGACATTGATGAACAGACGTCTCTGCAAGAAATTGCAGATGAAAATAATGTCTCTCAGGCAATGATTGTAAAGATTACCAAAAAGCTGAATTTTACCGGCTTCCGTAATTTCCGTACCGGATTGATTTATTACAACCAGTCGGAAGTCGCGGGGTTACATGCGGATATTGAACCTGATGACTCATCGGAACAGATGCTGAGCAAAGTATTCAGAACCTCTATTCAGGCACTGGAAGAGACGCTTTCGATTCTGGATATTTCAGAGTTTAACCGGGCGGCGGATATTTTGTTTAAGGCCAGACATATCGATTTATATGCCGTAGGCGGCTCAGCGACGGTGGCCCGGGATTTATCCCACAAGCTGCTGAAGATTGGTATTAAGTCCACGGCTTATGATGATGCACACATTATGCTGATGTCTGCGTCGGTATTGTCGGATGATGATGTCGTTATTGCCATTAGTCACTCGGGTTCAACGCGTGCGGTAAACGATCCGATTAAACTTGCGTCGCGTAATGGCGCGAAGATTATTGCCATCACCAATTATGCCGAGTCGCCCATCGCGCGCAGCGCTGATGTGGTGCTGAATTCAACCTCTCAGGGATCGCATTTGCTGGGTGAAAACGCGGCTTCACGCATTGCGCAGTTGAATATTCTGGATGCCCTGTTTGTGGCCATCGCGAAGAAAGACATGAAGCGGGCGGAAAAGAATCTGATGAAAACCCAGCATGCGGTACAAAATCTTCGGGAATTCTGATTATGAGTAAAATTGCTGTTACCGGAAGCCTCCATTACGACATTATGCTGGATGCCGATCGCCGCCCGGAAAAAGGCGAGACGGTAATGGGAACGCGCTGTAGCTATAAATTTGGAGGCAAAGGCGGCAACCAGGCCGTAGCACTGGCAATGACGGGAACGGATGTCATTTTTGCCGGGGCGGTGGGCGATGATGAGCAGGGTAAGTTCCTGCTGGATACGCTGGAAAAGGCCGGCGTTAATACGCAGTTTATTACCGTGGCAGAGGGCTGCGCATCCGGTATGAGCGTCGCCATCACCGATGCTGAAGGCGACTACGGCGCGGTAGTGGTGAGCAATGCTAACCAACGTATCGCGCTGGAGACTTTCCAGCAGGATGCCTTCTGGCACGATGTGGATGTGCTGGTCTTACAAAATGAAGTGCCTGAAGCCGTCAATCTGTGCGCGGCCACGGAAGCGAAACAGCGCGGCGTGCGGGTCTGCCTCAACGCCGCCCCCGCCCGTCAGCTAAGCCCGGCGCTGGAAGCATCGATTGATGTGTTGGTGGTCAATGCCATTGAAGCCCGCGATATGAGTGATATTGCGGTGAACTGCCTGCACTCCGCGGGCCAGGCGGCGGAAAAGCTGAGTACGCGTTTCCCCTGCGTGGTAGTGACGGCGGGGGAACACGGCGTAGCCTACGGGGAACGCGGGCAGACAAGCCGGTTATTGGCCGCGAAAAAAATTCAGCTTGTGAGTACTCACGGGGCGGGCGACTGTTTTACCGGCGTCCTTTGCGCCGGGCTGAGCAGTAATAAAAGTCTGACTGACGCCGTATTTGCCGCAAATGAAGCCGCCGCCAGGCATGTTTCAGCAGGTAAAGTCTGATTCCAGCGCCGCCCCGCCTGACGGAACAGTTCTGCTGTATTTAAAGGTCGAGATAGCTGGAAAACTCAGTGCGATACAACGGATTCAATTCTGACCGTGGTATGTGCATCGCCTCTTTTATTTTAATCTTACGGGTTTATATAACCTTACGAGGTTAATTATTTTTCTTTCTGCATAACGCGATGCCAACGCAGTTGGCATCGCGACGTATGTCTATAGCTTTCACCACGGCGTGAACGTAGGCCGAGCAAATTCACCCACCCTTCCGTTCACTAAATTAATTAATCCAGTAAATTAAAGGAATCTTTATGCGGCACACCACAATCCAACTGCATCCGTCGTTTTTTCATCTGCAACCCCTGACGATTGTGAATTCAGAAGGATTCAGCGCTGAAATTTTCAGCTATGAGTCCGGTATTCAGGCCGTTCGGCTGACAAACTGCCGGGGGCATCTTATCGTTCTCCCCTTCTATGGCCAGATGATATGGCAGGCCATGTTCGACGGCGTTGATTTAACGATGAAAAGTCGTTTTAACGCCCCCCGCCACGCCAGTGATATTGTCGGCACCTACGGCTGTTTTATGTACCACTCCGGCCTGCTGCGTAACGGTAATCCCGGCGGACAGGATACTCACGCGCTACACGGTGAAATGCCTGTCGCAGCCATGGAACGCGCCAGTATTGAAATCGGTGAAGATGAAGATGGCCCCTGGCTGGCTCTGGTGAGTGAACGTGAGTACCTGATGGGTTTCGGCGATCACTATCTGGCGCGGCCACGGGTGATTATCCGCCCGCACAGCGCCACGTTTGAAGTCCTTATGGACGTCCAGAATTTATCGCAAAACGCGATGGATCTGATGTACATGTGCCACGCTAACTTTGCCTATGTGGAAGGCGGGCGGATTATTCAACCGGCGCACTTTAACGCCGCGGACACCGCCGTCAGAACGTCGGTTCCCGCCATTGTTCAGACCAGTGAAGCGTATCTGGCAAGGCTTGAACGACTTAAGCTCGATCCCTCCGAAACCGAAGTGATGACCGAAGATTTACTCACCGACCCGGAGCTGGTTTTTTATGTCAATAATCTTCGAAAAGCCGTGGATGACCGGGTTCACGTTATGCTGCTCAGACCGGAGGGGGATGCCTTCCACGTTAGCTATAACCCCGACTCTCTTCCCCGACTGACGCGCTGGATTTTGTCCAATAATATGCAACGCGTGTGCGCCTTTGCCATGCCCGCGACCTGCGGAGTGGAGGGCTACCTCGCTGAAAAACAGGCCGGGAACGTGCGCTCTCTGGCCGGTGGAGAACGTGCGCAGTTTAGCGTCAGGCTTGGCTATCTCAACGCCGAAGAAAGCCAGCGTGAAGAGTCACTCATTCGCACATCCCGCTAGCGATTTTGCAGTAATTGTTAACGTGATGTGTGAGCTTTATCAAATAAGAGATCTTTACCCGCGTGAAGCAATTTACTTTACGCCACTTTACAGTAAATTTTGTGATGTACCCAAACACAAATGCCGTTGACTGTTAGAAGGCGGAAAATATCAACCCTACGCATCGGATTATATTTTTTCAAAACGAAATAAAACTATTACCCACTCTTTAAATAGTGATGTTCCTTTTGCCTTCGATAATGATGGCAGGGCCGGATATGCATCAAAACAAGTAAAGAGCGAAAATTTATATTAATGAAAAATCAGGGGTAGCAAAATGAAACGCCGTAATCTTATTAAATTGATCAGCCTCTCTACACTTTTTTCTTTCTCTGTCGGCTTCACCTTGCCGACGTTAGCCCTCGCCGCTGAAACCCAGACGATGGTGACCGTAGTTAAGGAAGCAGGCGTCCCCTGGTTTAATATCCTTAATCAGGGTCTGAAAGAGGGAGGAGAAAAATATCACCTCAAAACCTCCATGGTTGGGCCGACGCGCGCCGACCCTGCGCAGCAGGTAAAACTGATTGAAGACCTGACCGCCAAGAAAGTTGATGTGATTGGGCTGGTGCCGCTGGACACCAACGTCACTGCGCAGGTGGTTAAGCGTGCGCGTGAGGCGGGTATCATGGTGATCACCCAGGAAGGCCCCAATCAGCCGGGTAAAACCTGGGACGTGGAGTTAATGAGCCCTCAGGCCTATGGTGAAGCGCAAATGAAAGCACTGGCCCGTGAAATGGGTGAAAAAGGGGAATACGTGGTGCTGGTGGGCACCCTGACCACCACCGGGCACAACCAATGGGCGGATGCGGCCATTGCCTATCAGAAAGCGCACTATCCCAATATGAAAATGGCCGCCGATCGCTTCCCTGGCGCGGATTTCATCGATGAATCGGAGCGCGTGACTCAGGACATCCTGAAAGCCCATCCGAATGTGACCGGCATTATGTCCATGGGTTCAAATGGCCCGATTGGTGCAGGTAACGTATTGAAAAAACGCCGCCTGGAGAAAAAGATTGCCCTGGTCGGCACCGTGATCCCCTCTCAGGCACGCGCTTACATCCTGTCTGGCGTGATCCGTGAAGGCTTCCTGTGGAGTCCAAAAGAAGCGGGGCTAGCCATGACAGCGGTCGCACGCCTGGCACTGGATAACGCAGAGTTTAAAACCGGCATGACCGTTCCGGGGCTGGGTGAAGCAACGGTGGACAGTGAAAACAATGTGGTCATGGTTGACCGCATCCTTGAGATCACCAAATCCAATATCGACGACCTCGTCAAACTCGGTCTGTAAAACGCCCCATTCTTTCTGAAGCTTGCCGGCTCTTAACAGACCCGGCAAGCTTCCCCGTACCCTCATTATGTAAGGGATAGTGCTATGCCTGCATTTTTACAACTCGATGGCATATCGAAAATATTCGGCGGCGTACACGCACTTTCTGATGTCAGCCTCACGCTTGAAGAAGGTGAGGTGCATTGCCTGTGCGGACAAAATGGCTGTGGCAAGTCAACGCTAATTAAAGTGATGTCCGGCGTTCATCAACCGGAGCCCGGTGGCCGCATTATCATCGGCGGCCAGGACGTTTCACCGCTAACCCCGGTTGAAAGTACGCGCCGGGGCGTTCAGGTGATTTATCAGGATCTCTCCCTTTTTCCGAATCTGACCGTTGCGGAAAATATCGCGGTAGGCCAGCACACCGGCCGTTTTAAGCGCGTTAACTGGAAGAGAATCAATGAAATTGCCGAAGAAGCCGTTGCGCGTATTGGCGTATCGCTCAATCTGAAAGACAACGTCGCGGATATTTCCATTGCCCAGCGCCAGCTGGTGGCCATCTGCCGGGCGATGGCCGCTAACGCCAAACTGGTGATTATGGATGAACCCACCTCTTCTCTGACCCGCAATGAAGTGGATGCCCTACTGAGACTTACCCTGCAACTAAAACAGCGAGGGATCACCATTGTTTTCGTCAGCCATCGACTGGATGAAGTGCTGGAGATTGCCGATCGCGTTACGGTGATGCGCGATGGCGTCAAACTGGGCACCTGGGATGCCCGTGAGATGTCGGACCGTAAACTGGCAACGCTGATGACGGGTAAAGAGTTTCACTATGAATCTGTTGCGAAAGATCGTCCTGAAACTGAAACGGTGCTGGAGGTACGCAGTCTTTCACGCCGTGGGGAGTATCGGGATATCAGCCTTGACGTTCGCCGTGGCGAAATCCTCGGTCTCACCGGACTACTGGGATCGGGCCGCACCGAACTGGCCCTTAGTCTGTTTGGCCTGACACGCCCCGACGGAGGGGAAATCAGGCTGCACGGCAACGCCGTTGAACTGCATTCGAATCGCGATGCGATTGAACAGGGCATCGCCTATCTGTCGGAGGATCGCCTCGCGCTCGGTCTGGTGCTGGAGCAGTCGATTAGCGCCAATATCACGCTATCCGTTATGGAGAAGCTGGTTAACATGGCTGGCCTTATCCGCGACGATCTCTACGAACAGACGGTAAAAGAGGCGATTGCCTCTCTCACCATCAAAGCGGGCAATCCTGATAACAAAGTTAAAACTCTTTCAGGCGGTAATCAGCAGCGTGTCGTACTGGCGAAGTGGCTGGCTACGAAGCCAAAACTGCTGATTCTGGACAGCCCCACGGTGGGGGTAGATATCCATGCGAAAGATGGCATCTACGCCATCGTACGAAAGCTTGCGGCCAGCGGTATTGCCATCATTATGATTTCCGACGAAATTCCAGAAATTTATTACCATAGCGACCGCGTATTAGTCATGCGCGCCGGCAGGCTTGAGGGGGAATACTACCCCGGTCTCTGCACTGAAGATGAATTAAAGGAGGCAGTAAATGCGTGATTTCCTCCAACGCTTTATTCATACCCATGAATGCCGCCTGCTGGCGGTGATGACGGTCATGATTCTCTTTCTGAGCCTCTTTACCACCGAATTTGCGACCTTACAAAACGTTTTGGATATCACCGGTGCCACCGCGTTTGTCGGCATTATGGCCGCGGGGCTGCTGGTGGTGATCATCACCGGCGGCATCGACCTTTCCTTCGCGGCGACGGCGTCGATCGCTCAATATGCGGCGCTGACGCTGGCCAATCATATGGGTATCGGCTGGACAGGTGTCTTTTCGGTAGCGATTGGTCTGGGTATCGTCCTGGGCTTTATAAATGGGTTACTGGTTAATACGTTACGCACCTCTGCGCTGATTATTACCATTGCGACGCTTAATGTTTTCTTTGGCGTACTGTTAACGGTAACGGGCGGTGCCGACATTTTCATGCTGCCAGACTGGTTTAACGCCGGATTTGAGTTCGTGTTCTATACCGATGCCGAGGGGTATACCTACGCCCTGAACTTCCAGATTATTGCCCTGGTACTGGCTTTTGTGGCGACGTGGCTGTTGCTCAACATGAGTAACACCGGGCGACAAATTTATGCCACCGGCGGAAACCCGGATGCCGCGCAGCGTGTAGGTTTTAATGTCTTCAAACTCAATATGCTGGTTTATGGCTATATGGGAGCGCTTGCCGGCGTTGCTGCACTGGTGCAGGCACAGCTTGCGCAGTCCGTTTCGCCAACCGCACTGGTGGGGAGGGAGCTAGACGTGGTCGCCGCGGTGGTTATCGGTGGTGCCAGTCTGATGGGCGGTAAAGGTACGGTGATGGGCACAATACTGGGCGTGGCGCTGATCGCTATTATGCAGAATGGCTTGATTTTACTGGGCGTTTCATCCTACTGGTCACTACTGAGCACCGGCCTGGTGATTATCGCCGCAATGATCATGATGGCCCGGGAAACCAGAAAACAGAATAAGCTCATCGTTCAGGGGGCAGTGTAATGAAAAGCACCAACGCAACACGGTTAGGGAGTATCGGCGACCGCCTCGGCGCGACCAACCTCCGTCTGATGTTTATTCTGGTTCTGATGGTCATCGGTTTGGGCCTGCTTGAGGGGGATAAGCTGTTTGCCGCTGCGGGGCTACGATCTATGGGCTTTCAGCTCCCGGAGTTAGGCTTCCTTGCGCTTGCCATGATGATCCCCATGCTCTCCGGGGGCATCGATCTGTCCATTATCGCCACGGCAAATCTTTGTGCCCTTACCGTCGCCTATACGTTAACCACGTTTATGCCGGAAACGCAGGGGCTTTCCTGGGGGCTGCTTCAAATCGGTGCCCTGTCGCTGGGACTGTTACTGGCGGCACTGGTGGGCTTAATTAACGGCGTGCTGGTGGCCTATCTTCGCGTACCGCCGATGCTGGCGACGCTGGGTACGATGACAGCGGTTAAAGGGATAGCCATCGGATTTAGCCGTGGAGATGTGATTTCAGGTTTTCCGGAGCCGGTAGTGTTCATTGGTAACGGCACGGTGCTGGGTATACCCTTTGCCCTGATCATCTTTGCGCTGGCCATCGTTCCGCTGAGCATTTTCGTGAATAAAACGCCGCTGGGCAGATCGATTGCCATGATTGGCTCCAATGAGCGCGCCAGCCACTATTCCGGTATTAATACGCGCAAAAGCCTGGTGTGGGTTTATCTGATCTCGGGTTTGTTTGCCGGTATTGCGGGCATCATCATGATGGCACGATTCGATTCTGCTAATGCGGCCTACGGTGAAAGTTATCTGCTGGTAGCGATACTGGCCGCTGTACTGGGGGGGGTCGATCCGCTGGGAGGGTTTGGCAGAGTCAGCGGCGTCATTCTTTCACTCCTGATCCTGCAACTGGTCTCAACCGCCTCCATTATGTTAGATCTCAGCCAGTTCATTACGCTCGCGCTGTGGGGAGCCATACTGATATTCGCATCGGGTGGCGTGGTGCTTAAAGAGTGGTTTATGGAGCAGCGGAAGTCTCGCATTAAAGCGCCTGTCGGCGTGAGTAAAACCTAGTTTCTGCGTCACCATCCTGCTTCATTATGACATTTAGCCATGCCGTTTTTACCGCGGCATGGCTATTGAACTGTTCAACATGATAGATTCTGGAAAACAATCATTTGATAGGGTATGTCATGAATAATCAAGCAGATGATGTCAGTGCTATTGGCCCGCGTTTACGTTTGATGCTTGCCTCACTGACGACGCTGGAGTCCAGACTGGTCCATGCGGTGCTTTCGAATGATTTTGATGAGCGTACGTCCGTCAAGTCCGTTGCCCGTCGCTGTGAGATGTCTGAAGCGATGGTCGTTAAGACCGCCAAAAAACTGGGCTTTTCCGGTTTCAAAGAGCTGCGGAGCAAAGCGGCACATTACAATCGCCTGCCAATTACCGAGATGCACCAGGAACTTTCTCCCAGTGACACGACGCGTGAAATCGTCAGTAAAGTGTTCCGCACATCGGTGCAGGCCATTGAAGAAACATTAGCGATCCTGGATATGACCGCCTTTGAAAAAGCGGCGGATATGCTGGCCCACGCGCATCAGCGCGACTTTTATGGTTTTGGCGGCTCTGCGCAAATTGCGCGCGATGCGGTTCATAAATTTCTGCGCATTGGTGCCAGAGCAACGGCCTATGATGATTCACACATGATGCTGATGTCCGCTGCCCTGCTTGATAAGCAGGATGTTGTACTGGCCATTTCCCACTCGGGGCAGACGAAGGATATTATTGAAGCGGTGAAAGCCGCACAGCAGCGGGGGGCACACGTGATCGCTATCACTAACTCGATTGGCTCACCGCTCGCGGATCTTGCCGATACGGTGCTCTGCTCCACGGCTCAGGGATCTCCGCTGACGGGGGAAAATGCGGCTGCACGGATTGCGCAGTTAAACATCCTGGACGCACTCTTTGTCGTGGTGGCACAGCGCGATTATGCGCAGGCCGAGCGGCGGCTAAGCCGCACTATGCTGGCCGTGGCGCATAAGCGTAAATAGCGACAACAACCGCGGAGCGCCCGCCGGTTGTTGTCATGCCGTTTTCAGGACAGATAGCCGCTGATCCTCTCTTTATTCAACGCCAGCGCATGTTCAACATCGGACAGCATCGGGAATGAGTTCTGTCCGCCGTACTTCTGGATAGAGCAGGAGCTTATCTCGGCAGCAAAGGGAATACCGCGCGAGAGGGGAATACCTTTTACCGTACAGTAGGCTATTCCCCCAATGAAGGAGTCTCCGGCCCCGGTGGTATCCACCACGTCAGGGCAGAAGACCGCAGGATAATGCTGAGCATGGCCCTGTTCAGCCAGCACCGCGCCCTTTTCACCCAACGTAATAATGACCTGCCCACGTACCTTTGCCAGCAGCTGGGCTGCGCAGCTCAGCGCCTCTTCAATGCAGGTTACCGGCGAACCGTTCATCAGGCTTGCTTCAGTTTCATTAATCACCAGACAGTCGGTGTCTGCCAGCAGTGCTGCGGAAAGTTCACGGGCCGGTGCGTTGTTGATTAACACTTTGCAGTGGTATTGGCGCGCTTTTTTAGCCGCATACTCAACAATACTGTCGGGGATTTCAGACTGGAAGATCACCAGCGGAGAATCGGCAAACAGTGAGTCAGGGATATCGGCCTCGACCAGGCGGTAATTTGCGCCTTTAATAATCGTACTACAGTAATCGCCTGTTTCGAGGATCTGAACGATACCCACGCCGGATGACTTGCCACGGGTCACGATCGCGTTAACGTTCACGCCGTTTTCACGCAGGGATTTGATCAGGTCAGCGCCGTACATATCTTCACCCACGCAGCCGACCATCGCCACATTCAGGCCCAGCCGGGCACACTGTACCGCCTGATTAGCCCCCTTTCCACCCGGCATTAATAGCAGTTCATTACCGGTAAACGTTTCACCAATTTCAGGCAAGCGATCCTGCTGGATAAGAATGTCATAATTCAGACTTCCGATAACCACAACATCATGACTCATTGTACTGATCCTCAATTCGCCGTTCGCTTCGAGGCGACGGCATTTCTGGTATTGTGTAAACTGGTTTGGCTCTGCTCGCTGGTTTTGCTGGCTATTATGGTAAATATGGCATCCAGAATATTGAGATGAACAATGCGGGTGGTGGCATTCTCCCCCGTGATCGGATTATTTTTAACTGAAGAAATGATCGAATATTCAGCGATATGGCTCAGGGGACTATTAGGATAGTTCGTCAGGCAAATCGACGTTGCGCCCTGTTTATTTGCCTCTTTGACCATATTAATGATATCCGTCGTCTGCCCTGAATGCGACACCGTCAAAATGATATCCCCGGGCTTCATCAGTGATGCCGTCATTAGCTGTTTATGGCTGTCGCTAAACACGTAGGAGAAGATGCCAATCTTCAGTAGCTTGTGGTTAAAGTCGTCACAAATAGCGCCAGATCCACCGCAGCCCGCAATAATGATTTTCGCATCGGGCTGTCGGTTGATAAATAGTGAAGCAACCGTTTTAATTACGGCGCTGTCAATAACCTTCAAACTTTCCTGCAAAGCCAGAATAGAGTTATAAAATGTGCTTTCCAACACTTTATTGGTATAAAGATCCGCATCAGGAATAACCGGAATTTCGATAAGACTTTCATGCGTCGATTCACTATTACTGATACTCATTTTAAGATCGTGAAACCCGGTAAAACCCAGTTTTTTTGAAACCTTGGTAATACTTGACACGCTAACATTCAGAAACCTGGCAATATCGGTAATACACATTGTTGCCAGTGTTTCTGGATTGTCATCAATAAATCTTGCTATAGCGCGTTCTTTCTTACCTAATTCCGGAGCCAGAGTTCGGGCAAGCAGAAATATTTCATTGCCCTTTAACCGATTGTGCATGGCATCGTCCCTACTGAGTGATGAGTAAGCATAGCACGGCAAAAAAAGGCAAAAACGTTAACTCCGTCACAAGGCTGTCGGTATTTTACTTTTGCATTTTACTCTGAGTAAAATGATATCCGCTTAAAACTCGCGTTCATTTTACTCCTGGTAATATTTATGTGACTGCGTTTACCTCCCCCCCGTTGTCCTTTATAACTACGGCAGATTCATTAACCAGGGCATGATTATGAAATTTTCATCGAGAATAAACTCATTCCGATCTCGCGCGGAACTTTTTACTCCACAAAATAATATGGACACCTGCGATCTCATCACCCGCATGGCGAGTGTCGAAGGATTAACCCATATTGAACTGAATTATCCTGAGCATTTCATCAATCAGGATAAAGAAAAGATCAAAAAGTGCATTGCGGATAACAACCTGCTGGTTGGCGGTATTGCGCTTCGCTATAACAAAGACTTTATTGACGGTGAATTTACTAATCCCGACGCCGCGCTACGTAATAAGGCTATTCAGCAAACGCTGGATGCAGCCGATATCTGTAAATTCCTCGGTGGTAACACGGTAACGCTGTGGTTTGGTTATGATGGTTATGATTATCCGTTCCAGCAGGACTATTTCAGAGCCTATGAACTGCTGACCAACGCATTACAGCAGGTGACCCGGGCGCATACGGACGTGCAGTTTAGTTTTGAATACAAACCTTACGAACCCCGCACCTTCTCCTTTATTGGTGATGTCTCCTCCACGCTGATGCTGCTGGACGATGTCGGTGCCGATAATTTAGGAATTACACTCGACTTCTGCCACATGATCATGAAAAAAGAAAATCCCGCATTTTCTCTTTTCCAGTCCGCACGAAAAAATCGCTTAGTCGGTTTCCATCTGAACGATGGCTACGGCCACTTTGACGATGGCCTGATGTTGGGCTCCGTGCATCTGATGCAAACGCTGGAATATATCTACTACGCGAAACGCGTAAAATTTGATGGTCTGATCTATTTTGATACCTTCCCCAGCCGTGAAGATCCGGTCAAAGAGTGTGCGCAGAATATAAAAATGTATAAAGCGCTGGCAGGATTTATTGATTCCGTTGGTATTGAAGAGATTGAACAGCTGATCAGAAAGCAGGACGCCCTCAAGGTTCAGTCAATGCTGTTACAAATGATCAAATAATAGAGCGATAGCCGCTTACCTCGTATCTGAGATCCGTCATATGTGTGACATTGGGGGAAACATGATTGAAAAATTAGGCCTGCCCAGAAACCTGTTATGGGGTTATATCGGGCTGACCATCTTTATGATCGGCGACGGCGTCGAGCAGGCCTGGATTTCTATCTGGCTGGTTGAAAAGGGATTGTCCGTCGCCCAGGCGTCTTATTTAATCACGGCTTATGGCGTAACCGTGGCTATCGCCGCCTGGTTAACGGGCGTATTAGTCCAGACGCTGGGTCCGCGTAAAGTCATGGCCTTTGGTCTGGTGGCTTTTGTTATCGGCAGTATCGGGTTTATTTGGGTCGGCCTGCAAAGCATGCACATGTACTGGATGGTGCCGTTTTACGCCATCCGCGGAGTAGGTTATCCCTTATTTGCTTATTCTTTCCTTATCTGGATTAACTACAGTACACCGCTCGAACGTCGCGCTACCGCCGTCGGCTGGTTCTGGTTCACCTTTTCGCTTGGTCTGAGCGTGCTGGGGCCGTTCCTGTCATCGCTGGCTTTGCCGGTCATGGGAGAAGTACACGTTCTCTGGACCGGTATGGTATTTGTCGTGGTGGGCGCTGTTTTAGGCATCTGGGTGAACCGGGATAAAGTCCCCGCCGATGAGATCCATCCGTTTAGCATGCAGGAGCTGCTCAAGGGCATCACCATACTTCAGCGGCCGGTTATCGCCATGGGTCTGGTGGTAAAATCCATCAATGGCATCGCCCAGTACGGACTGGCAACCTTCCTGCCGCTCTATCTAATCAGCTTCGGCTACAGTAAAACGGAATGGCTGCAAATGTGGTCGGCAGTCTTTGTGGTGGCGATTTTTGCTAACCTGTTTTTTGGTTTCTTCGGCGATAAGTTCGGCTGGCGAAATACCATTATGTGGGTGGGCGGCGTCGGTTACGCGATAGTGCTGATGCTGGTATGGCTGGTTCCGCAGGTGCTGGGACACAACTTCTATGTGATGGCGTTTGTCCTGTGCCTGTGTGGGGTCACCATGGCGGGATATGTACCGCTCTCGGCGCTCTTCCCCATGCTGGCACCGGACAATAAAGGCGCGGCGATGTCGGTCCTTAATCTTGGCGCAGGACTGGGCGCGTTTATTGCACCGGCGATTACCGCTCTTTGCTACACCACCCTGGGTGCAGGCGGTGTACTGTCGATTTATGCGGGGCTGTATATTTTAAGCGCCGTATTAACGCCGTTCCTTAAAACCCCTGACGAAAAGAATGAGAAAATTAGCCGGGTTGAGTTTGCTAATAAACACGTCTGATGCTGCGGATAAAGGGAAAAGGATTTCCCTTTAATGTACCAGTCTCTTCGCCTCAGCGCTGCTGCTGAAACCACTTATCCAGCTCATTGGCGAACGCCTGCCGATCGCGCTGGCTGAGCGCCGGTGGGCCGCCGGTCTGTACACCGCTGGCACGCATGGTGTCCATAAAGTCGCGCATCGTCAGACGTTCGCGGATGGTGGCTTCGCTGTAACGTTCGCCGCGCGGGTTCAGCGCCACGGCCCCTTTTTCCATTACCTCCGCCGCCAGCGGAATATCGGCGGTGATCACCAGATCGCCGGGCTGGGCGCGCTGGACAATTTCATTGTCCGCGACGTCAAAACCCGCCGCCACGCGCAGGGTGCGTAAAAATCGCGACGGCGGCACGCTGAGGGACTGGTTAGCGACCAGCGTCACCATCGTCTGTTCACGCTCAGCGGCACGGTAGAGCACTTCTTTAATGACTTTCGGACACGCATCCGCATCCACCCAGATTGGCATCACCATTTCCTTCTACCAGGATGATTCATGTCTGCGATCTTCCCATTCTTTTTCAAAATGACAAAATTAATCTGCGCAGGCCCGCTTCACGATGATGCGTGCAGCCCGCTGCCCTGCATCCTTTCTGGTTTAAGCGCGGGCAAAGCTGGGTTAAGGTGGGGGACAAAATATCTCTAACAAAACGAGCAGGGAGAATACGGTGGATAAGAAAATCGGTTTTATTGGCTGCGGTAACATGTCAAAAGCAATCATCGCAGGCCTGGTCGCCTCCGGACAGGTCGCCCCGGAAAATATCTGGGTCTTCGATCGCAAGCCCGCAACCAATAAAATGATGCAGGAGCAGTACGGCATCACGCCGGCCGAAAGCGCTGACGAAGTTGCCCGCCAGGTCGATATTCTGTTTGGTGCCGTTAAACCTAACGTCATCCTCAATGTGCTGAAAGAGGTGGCTAACAGTCTGAGTAAAGAGAGCGTGGTGGTGTCTATTGCTGCCGGCGTCACGCTCGACTCGCTGGCCACCGTACTGGGACACGATCGTAAGATTATCCGCGTGATGCCAAATACGCCGTCGCTGGTCAACGAAGGCATGACCTCCGTAACCCCCAACGTACTGGTCTCCGAAGAAGAGGCCCGTGAAGTGGTGGCTATCTTTAACGGCTTTGGCCAGGCCGAACTGGTGCCAGAGTACATGATCCACGCCGTCGTTGGCGTCAGCGGCTCCGCGCCGGCCTATGTGTTTATGTTTATTGAGGCGATGGCCGATGCAGCGGTGCTAGGCGGTATGCCCCGCGCCCAGGCGTACCGTTTTGCCGCTCAGGCGGTGAAAGGAGCGGCCCAGATGGTGCTGCAAACCGGTAAGCATCCGGCTGAACTGAAAGATGGGGTCTGCTCACCGGGCGGTACCACCATTGAAGCGGTAAAAGTTCTGGAGGAGAAAGGTTTCCGGGCGGCGGTTATCGAAGCAATGCAGCAGTGTATGGAAAAATCCGAACGGATGAGCCGGACGTAGGCGGCAACGTCGCGGAGCTGGGACTAAATACGGTCCGGAGAGACGCCCCGTCGCCGGTAGCGGGATGAGCGGGAGTAAGATTAAGCGGCCGCCGGAGCCGCTTAATCCTGGCTGACAATACAGGGCTACCCGGCGGAGCTTAGCTCTTTTTCAGGCAGGTGCTCATAAAGGCCTTACGTTCATCGCCCTTAAGTGCTTTCTCCCCGGCCTGCGCGTTGCAGGTTTTCATTTTCATCTGCTGCGGCGTCATGCCATCTTTTTTCAGGCAGTTGCTCATAAAGGCTTTTCGCTCATCGCCTTTCAGGGCTTTATCACCGGCCTGCTGATTACATACCGACATTTTTTGCTGCTGCGGCGTTTTTTCTGCCGCGCCCGCAAAACCTGCCACGCCCACCGACAGCAGTACCGCGGCAATCATTAGCTGAACTTTCATATGCTTCCCATCCTGTCATATTAACTTCACGCTAATAAGTGTGGCACGCCGTTAGTATTCAGCGAGAAGCAGCCGCACATTTTGCATCCAGCGTCACAGCTTCGGTTTAAAAACCGTTTTACCGGCGGGCAGTCATAGCAGAATTGGTTTTGGCTGGGGTTTACTCACGGGGATGATTCAACAAACGCTGAAGATAGTTTTCCAGCAGAGTGAGATCTTCCTTATGCTCCTGTTCAACCGATGATGCCGTTTGCATCGCGGTGGTAATGCTTTCATTTATCTGACGCAGCTGCTCGGCGTTTGTTTTACGCAGCAGGGCTGTAACGACGATCTCTAATGCTTCAACCTGAGCAACAAGCTCTTTGGATTCAGTTTCTTTTTCTGCCAGCCTGACCAGCAATTCTGCAATGAGATTTTTCATGCGACTGTCCCTGCGAATTAAAGCAAGACGGTAACATTGGTATTATAAAAAGAAAACAGTAATCGCTTTATATTTTCGCCACTTATGCACTGAAAAAGGGCAACTGGAGATGCGTTAATTGCGAAACGTTTCGCTGGCGCTTAAAGCGAATATAGGAAGCGGATATTTACCACATTAAGAATATATATTCTGGCGTTTTGCTTTACAAAATCGCCGTTCTGCGCCAATGTGAGCGCATAACATTACTGAGGTTTTTGACGATGACGCTTTGTGCCCCGCTTCCTCTGCAACAGCTCCTGTCTCTCCGCTATTGGGAAAATCCGTCGGTGACGCAGATCAACCGCTTACCCAGCCATCCCCCTTTTGCCAGCTGGCGGAGCAGCGAGGACGCGAGGCGGGATCTCCCCAGCCCGGCCTGTTATTCACTGAACGGTGAATGGACTTTCAGCTATTTCAGCAGGCCGGAGGCGGTGCCCGATCTCTGGACAGAGAACGATCTGCCGCAGGCCGATCGCCAGATCGTCCCGTCAAACTGGCAGCTTTCCGGCTATGATGCCCCGATTTATACCAACGTGCAGTATCCGATCCCCGTCGATCCGCCGTTCGTTCCGGAGGATAATCCGACAGGATGTTACTCGCTCACATTTCACTATCCTGCCGGATGGCAGCACGGTGGCCAGACGCGAATCATTTTTGACGGCGTTAACTCCGCTTTCTATCTGTGGTGCAACGGCACGTTTATCGGCTATTCCCAGGACAGCCGCCTGCCCGCCGAATTCGATCTCAGCGCTGTTCTGCACGACGGCGAAAACCGCATTGCGGTGATGGTGCTGCGCTGGTGCGACGGCAGCTATCTTGAGGATCAGGATATGTGGCGGATGAGCGGAATTTTCCGCGACGTCAGCCTGCTGCATAAGCCGGCGGTTCATCTGCTCGATGTGCAGATTGAAACCCGCCTGAGCGCAGAGTTTCACAGCGCCGATCTGCGCGTCCTGGCGCGCTGTTCCGTTCAGGATGCAAGTGACTACCAGCTACAGGTTGCACTGTGGCAGGGAGATGCGCCTGTCGCCGAACAGCGCCAGCCGTTCGGTACGGTCACGATTGATGAACGCGGTCGCTATGCGGATCGTACCCTGATGAGCATCACCGTTTCCCAGCCGGATCTGTGGAGCTCGGAAATACCGCATCTTTATCGGACGGTCGTTTCGCTGCTGGATGCGGAGGGGACGCTAATTGAGGCCGAAGCCTTTGACGTGGGCTTCCGCCAGGTAGTGGTAGAAGGCGGGCTGCTTAAGCTCAACGGAAAACCGTTACTAATACGGGGCACCAACCGTCATGAACATCATCCTGAGCACGGCCAGGCGATTGATGAAGCCACCATGATCCGCGACATTATGCTGATGAAGCAGCACAATTTTAACGCCGTGCGCTGCTCCCACTACCCTAATCATAAGCTGTGGTATCGCCTGTGCGATCGCTACGGGCTGTACGTGGTGGATGAAGCCAATATTGAAACCCACGGCATGCAACCGATGAACCGACTGTCCGACGATCCGCAGTGGTTTAACGCCTTTAGCGAACGCGTCACGCGTATGGTGCAGCGCGATCGCAATCACGCCTGCATCATCATCTGGTCGCTCGGCAACGAATCCGGCCACGGCAGCACCCACGATGCGCTCTACCGCTGGGTGAAAAGCCACGATCCCAGCCGTCCGGTTCAGTATGAGGGCGGCGGAGCCGATACTGCCGCGACGGATATTATTTGCCCGATGTACGCGCGCGTGGATCAAGACCAGCCGTTTGAGGCCGTACCGAAATGGTCGATTAAAAAGTGGATTGGTCTACCCGAGGAGCATCGTCCGCTGATCCTCTGCGAATATGCTCACGCCATGGGCAACAGCCTGGGCGGATTTGACCGCTACTGGGCGGCATTCCGTCAGTTCCCGCGCCTCCAGGGAGGCTTCGTCTGGGATTGGGTCGATCAGAGTCTGACTCGTTATCAGGATGACGGCACCCGCTGGCAGGCCTACGGCGGGGACTTTGGCGATACGCCCAATGACCGCCAGTTCTGCATGAATGGTCTGGTGTTCGCCGATCGCACACCGCATCCCTCGCTGTTTGAAGCGCAGCGCGCTCAGCAGTTCTTCCAGTTCACCGTTGAACATCATCATCCGCTCACCCTGCGCGTGACCAGTGAATATCTGTTCCGCAGCAGCGATAATGAAATGCTGCGCTGGCGCATTGAGCAGGAGGGCGTCGCGGTGGCCGAAGGGGAAACCGAACTGCGGCTGGACGCAGAACAAAGCGTCTGCCTGGCCCTCGGCCCGTTGCCCGCGCTAACGGGGAACGCGTGGCTGCGGGTGGAGGTGGTACAGCCTGCCGCCACCGCCTGGTCACCCGCCGGACACCGCGTGGCCTGGGACAGCTGGCGGCTGCCGTCCGCACTTGCCCTGCCGCAGCCGCAGCCTGTCGGCGTCAGCCCGCAGCTAAGCTGTACCGGGCAGACGTTCGACATTAGCCACGGCCGACAGCGCTGGCAGTTCTGCCGCGAAAGCGGTGAACTGGTACAGTGGCTGCGTGATGATGTTCCCCAGCTGCTTTCCCCGCTGCGCGACCTGTTTGTTCGCGCCCCGCTGGACAATGATATTGGCATCAGCGAGGTTACCCGCGTCGATCCGCACGCCTGGGTCGAGCGCTGGCGGCGGGCCGGTTACAACGAGCTGACCTCACAACGGCTGTATATGCAGGCCGATGCCCTGACTAACGCCGTGCAAGTTACCACCACCCACATCTGGCTGGCTGCCGATGAGGTGCGATTTATTAGCCGAAAACGTTATGTGATTGACGCTCAGGGCCAGCTGCGGATTGAGGTGGAGGTAGATACCACCGCCGGACAGCCGGAGCCTGCCCGCATCGGTCTACGTTGTCAGCTGGCAGAAGCCGTGGACAGCGTCAGCTGGCTGGGACTGGGGCCGCATGAGAACTACCCCGATCGACGCCTGGCGGCAGAGTTCTCCCGCTGGCAGCTGCCGCTGGCCGAGCTCAGTACCGCTTACGTCTTCCCTGGTGAAAACGGTCTGCGCGGCGGCACCCGCCTGCTGGAGTGCGGCGCGCTGAAGGTTGAGGGCGATTTTCACTTCTCGGCAAGCCGTCATAGCGTCGAGCAGCTTCGCGATACGTCACACCGCCACCTGCTGCGCGACGAGCCGGGCTGCTGGCTGATCCTGGACGGCTACCATATGGGCGTGGGCGGCGACGACTCATGGAGCCCAAGCGTCAGCCCGGACTTCCTGCTGTCCGCCCGCCAGTACCGCTATCATCTGACCCTGTCACTCTCCTGACGGTACGGCCCCCGCGCGACGATTGCGCGGGTGGCGGTATACCCAGATCAGCTGAACGGTATTAATCAGTACGACGGCGGCGGTGGCGGCAAACACCCAGCGGAACCCGCCGATCGCAGAGATCCCCGAGCCCATCAGCGGCCCCACCACGTTGCCCAGATACATAAACGACTGGTTATAACCAAAGATTCGACCGGTCACCCGGTCGCTGCAGTAGCGTAGCAGCAGGGTCTGCACTGCGGGCATCATCGCGCCGTCGGCAAAGCCGAGCAGAAAACGCATGATCCCCAGCTCCAGCGCACTGCTGGACCAGGACATGGCGATAAAGAGAAATATGGAAAAAATCAGCGTCACAAACAGGACGCGCTGAGCGCCAATGCGATCGCTCAGCTTGCCCAGCCCCGGCGCGGATAACAGTGCGGACACCCCGGGAATAGCCGCCACCACGCCGCTGAGGAAGGCGATGTTCTGCACGTTCGGCTCCAGCTCGCGCACAAAAAGCGTTAGGATCGGACTGATCGAACCATTACACAGCTGGATAACCAGCGTGGTCATAAACAGGCTGATTACCAGCCCGGGGCGGGACAGCGTACGAAATACCATACTCCCCGTCAGGTTATCTTCTTTCTTAACCCGGATGACGCCCCCTTCCTTAATCAGGAACAGGGTGATCAAAAAACTGATCAGCAGCAGGCCCGCGGTGATCAGAAACACCGCCCGCAGCCCCACCCAGTCCGCCAGCAGCCCGCCCATTAGCGGCCCCATGATCACGCCGCAAATCTGTGCGGTAGACACCATACTCAGCGCCCATCCGCTGCGCTCTCTCGGCACCTGTGCCGCCACCAGCGCCAGTGCGTTGGGAATATAGCCAGAGGTCAGGCCCATCAGCGCGCGCAGCGCCAGCAGCTGCCAGACGTCGGTGACAAACGCCTGGAGCAGGATCACAATCCCCATTCCCAGCGAAGCGCGCAGCAGCATCAGCTTACGGCCTTTACGATCGGCGAGACTGCCCCACATCGGGGAAACAACGGCGGAAACCAGGAAAGTGATACTGAAAATCAGGCCGGACCAGAGCGTCAACGCATCGGGATCGGTCACGCCAAGCTGTTCAACATAGAGGGGAAGGAAAGGGATAATCTGACTGATAGCCAGCCCGGTAAACAGACACCCGAACCAGACGGATATTAAATTGACCTTCCAGGATTCCATCGGAGTAGGTTTGCGGCCTTATAGCGGTGTAATGAGCGACAAGTGTAACAAGAAGAAGCACGTTTGTCCGGCAGCAGAAAAAACAAAGAAGCCGCGGCGTATAACGCTGCGGCTTCTTAAATTTTCTTACTGTCGGCACGCTTTAAGGCAAGCATACCGAAAAGTTCTTATCTTACAGCGCGTTTACGTTAGCAGCTGCTGGGCCTTTCTGGCCGTTTTCGATAGTGAACTCTACTTTCTGACCTTCTTCCAGGGTTTTGAAACCGTTGTTCTGGATTGCAGAGAAGTGTACGAAAACGTCTTTGCTGCCGTCGGTTGGGGAGATGAAGCCGAAACCTTTCTCAGCGTTGAACCATTTTACTAAACCAGTCATTTTGTTAGACATGAGTCTTTCCTTCAATATTATAATAAGCCACAGAGGGCACAGGGTTTTTCAACAGGGATTACTATGAGGCACTCAAGAAGGAAGTCACGAATAAGCTATGTTAACGCTTTAACTGCAGACTGCTTTACTAAAATTGCTCGCATACGTGGGTCTGTATCAAAACCAACGGACGTATTTACTCATAACCCCGTACACAGTACAAGCGGGAAAATAATAAAAAAAAGAAAAAGTAACTAACAAAATGATTTTAAAGAAAATATATTTTAAGATGATTAAGCATAGTGATGATAAACATTTTGGGTTAACACTTCCTGCTTTTCTTAACACAGGTCATTTTCTGTCAACGGAATGTGATCTTGCTTGCTGTAGGCTTCGCATTCAGGTCGAGACTATGCATCATGGAGTACGTAATTTGCAGACTACTGAGGATATGACAGGATGTTAGAACTGATTAAAGCCGTGGGCCTGGGTCTGGTGATCCTGCTGCCGTTGGCAAACCCACTGACGACCGTCGCTCTGTTTTTAGGGCTGGCGGGAGATATGAATTATCGGGAACGCAACCGTCAGTCGCTTCAGGCATCCACCTATGTATTTATCATCATGGCCGTCGCCTACTACGCGGGTAACGTGGTCATGGATACCTTTGGTATTTCCATCCCCGGGCTGCGTATCGCCGGCGGGCTGATTGTGGCCTTTATCGGTTTCAGGATGCTTTTTCCGCAGCAGCATGCGGGGCACTCTATGGAGGCCGATCATAAAAAAGATGAGATGAACGAGCGCAGCAGTGTCAATATCGCCTTTGTCCCGCTGGCCATGCCGAGCACCGCCGGGCCGGGCACTATCGCGATGATTATCTCTACCGCTTCCACGATCCACAGCGGCACCGACTTTCCTGCCTGGGTCATTACCGTTGCGCCCGTCGCCACATTTTTCACCGTAAGCCTTATTCTGTGGGCCTGCCTGCGCAGTTCTGGCGCCATTATGCGCCTGGTGGGTAAAGGGGGAATTGAGGCCATCTCCCGCCTGATGGGGTTCCTGCTGGTCTGCATGGGCGTGCAGTTTATGATTAACGGCACGCTCGAAGTCGTTTCAACCTATCACGGAGCCTGATTTGCCCAGGGATCCGGGCTGCCGTCGTCAGCCCGGCATATTTTTCAAAACACGTAAAAATATTTCCTGGTGTTACTGGCATTCCGTCATGGCGCATCTAGAGTTTACAGAATATCCCGTTGTTTTAATTTTAGGCAAAAGTGGCGGTCATTTTGATCCCCGCTTCAGGATCGGCAACATTTTTTCAAGCTCATTCGGGTCAACCGATTCGATGTGAACGCGTCTGTGGAGGTTAGATATGGCTTATCACGTAGCGGGCGCAGGGCGCGCAATTACCGACTACTTTAACAGTCCGGCTTTTCACGCTCCAAGGGAGAGTGAACTGCTGGAAACTATCATGACAGAGCTGATGCAAAGCGGAAGTCCACTCAGCAACGATGCAATTATTGCCAGCGTCATGGCCCGTTTGAAAGGGGAAGCCGACGGCGTCCGCCTACAGGGATACCGTAACCTGCTGGCTCAAATCCTCAACGGTGAAAAATAATACGCTGCCTGCGGGCAGCGTTTATCTTACTGGTCCTACAGCCCCAATATGATCCCTCGTCAGTCCGCAGCAAACGCGCATCTTTTCCCTCATTACCGTCATCAGCAGCAAAAAAAACCCGCACGAGGCGGGAAAATGCTATTGCATCGCAGGGTGATGAGGAAATCACGTTGTTTGCAATGCCCACTCTGCTGACGATACGTTGCAGGAAGATGACAGCCTCCGCGCCGCACGAAAGTATTCCCTATACGAATGTTTACACGGCAAACGATTGTTATTCGGTATGACGTCATTAAGATATGCGCCCAGAGCAGGCTGGAGATGGAAAATGAAAAACTGGCATAACATACTTATTAACCGTATTAAAAAGGTCAGCCTGTATCTGTTATTGCCTGTTTTCTCTTTCATCATGATTATTCGGGTTATTGACGGCATCCGCGCGCCGCAGTTGCCCGACAACTTTTCCAGCCAGCTGCTGCATACCATCGACGGAAGAGATTTAACGCTGGCCGAACTGAGCGAAAAAAAGCCGCTGCTGGTTTTCTTCTGGGACCGCTGGTGCAGCGCCTGTCACGACACAATTCCTCTGCTGATAAGACTGAACGATAAACGGACTAACGTACTGACCGTTGCCAGCTATTCCGGAAATGATATCAGCATCGTGCGCTACCTGAACGGCTATCACTTTAATCTGCCGGTCGTTAACGACAGCGACGGCATTCTGGCCGCCGACTGGCGGATTGTTAATAAGCCCACGCTGCTGATTGTGGCAAAAGGGGAAGTGGTCAGTACCAGCAGCGGATGGACCAGTAACGCCGGGGTGCTGCTGCGCCTGTGGTGGACCAGAAAATGGCAGTACTGACTGGCCTGACGGCCAGCCAGCGGGCGATTAGCCACAGTAGACGCGGGTAATGTTACCCTGCTGGTCGCCTGAGAAGTTGATGCGGTTAAGATTAAAGTCCATCGTTACGGCAGAATTATAAGGGATTGTGCGCACAACTTTATCAAAACGCACGGTATCCAGCGCCGTCAGCGGCTTGCCTACATAGTGCTGTAGCTCCGACGCGCCACAGCGATCCAGCTCAGGATCGACCGCCGTATTTGCCGCATTTTTCTGACCGGCAGACTGGCAACCCGCAAGCGCAATCAGCGCCGTAATCACCGCTATTTTTCCGTAATGTTTCACTCGTCCTTCTCCTCTTTTTGCGTGGATTTTTTGCGTAGCTAAAGTGAATATTGACTTAAAGATTAACAGATTATCACAGGAATGCGCAGGTAAAAGAATCGAAAAATCCCGATCCCCTCGCCGCGTTCCAGCCACATGTTGGAAATGAGACCGCCTGCATATTGTGTCGCTACGGACGATTGTCGGCGGTAAGAACCTGTATTTCAACGAGCGTCACAGCGTGGCTTATGCCTGCGGCAAAACTCGACAGGTCCTGTGGCGCTTGTTAACATTCAGACATTAAAAAAACCTTTGACTACAGGTTGTTGCAATGAATGCCAGCCCGGATAAAGCGTTGCAGACTCTACTGTGTGCCTGGGCACTGTTTGTCTGGTATGCCATCACTCTGGTGGTCACCTGGTTACCCCATTTTCCGAAGCTTGCCGGCAACGGCATGTTGATGCCGGTTATCTGCACGCTGGAGTTTATCGCCCTCGTGCCGTTTTACCGCTGGTATAACCGGCGTTTTGGCGACATCCCCCTCGGCCCCCTAATCCTGCGTCAGGCAGGATTATTCAGCCTGCTGCTGCTGCTGCTGATTGCCAGCCAGTCGCTGTATATGCAGCCGGAAAACTGGATTATCGATCGCTTCTCGGCGGGCGATAACGTGACCCCGATACTGTTTTTCCTGTCGGTCGTTGTGCTGGCACCGATCTATGAAGAGATTCTGTTTCGCGGATTTATGTTGCAGGGATGTCTTCTGTGGGCGCCGCGCCAGAGGGTGATTTGCTCACTGCTCACCTCGGTTGTCTTTGCCGCAGTCCACACGCAGTATGTTCATTTGCAAACGTTCATTGCTCTGCTGTTACTGTCACTGCTGCTGTGCGCTGCACGGATTGTCTCCGGCGGTTTGAAGTTACCTGTTTTTCTGCATATGCTGAATAACCTGATCGCCGCGGCCCCCATGCTGTGGTATGTCCTCACCCGGTAGCCTCTGCCAGCCCGGCGGGGCGAGGGTTATAACCGTTCCCCGCGACTTATAACTTTTACGAATAACGATAGCGAATAATCTACTATTGCTATGATGGGGTGTTCACTTACACTCGCGAAAAAAACGTAAGGCAAGGAATCGTTATGAAATTCACCGTTCCCTCAGTTATTGCTCTGGCGCTGGCGGCATCCTTTTCGGTATCGGCGGCCACGCCCGCCGATACGCTGGTTATCGCTCAGTCCATTGATGACGCAAACAGTTTCGACCCGGCTGACGGTTTTGAGCTGACCTCGGTACAGGCGTTTACCAATCTTTATCAGCGCCTGGTGCAGTCGGACCCCAAAAATCCAACCGATTTAGTCCCTACGCTGGCGACTGAATGGAAGCCCGGCAGCGATAATCGCAGCATGACCTTTACCCTGCGCGACGGAGCGACGTTCTCCTCCGGCAACCCGCTGCGCCCGGAAGATGTGATATTCTCGCTGTCCCGCGTGATTAAGCTGAACCTTGATCCGTCATTTATTCTGGCCCAGCTCGGCTGGACTAAAGATAACGTTGATGCGCATCTGAAGAAAATTGATGACCAGCACGTCGAGATCAGCTGGACGGCGGACGTTAGTCCAACCTACGTACTGAGCCTGCTGGCGGCGCCGGTCTCATCCATCGTTGATGAAAAAACCGTTATGGCAAACGCCAAGAACGGCGACTTCGGTAATAAGTGGCTGGCCCTGCATTCGGCGGGCAGCGGTCCTTATCAGATCCGCAAATATATTCCGCATGAGGTGGTGCTGCTGAGCGCCAACCCGGGTTCGCCTGCCGGGGCGCCAAAGCTGAAAAACGTGCTAATTAAGAACGTGCCGGAACCGGCCGCGCGCCGCCTGCTGCTTGAGCAGGGCGATGCCGATATCGCGCGTAATCTGGGCGCCGATCAGATTGCCGCATTAAAAGATAAGCCGGGGGTGAAGACCCTCGCCGTGCCGATGGCCTCGCTGTACTACATCCAGTTTAATATTGATGCTAATCCCGCGCTGAAAAACCCGGCACTGTGGGAGGCCTCGCGTTACCTGTTCGACTACAAGGGCATCGCTGACGATCTGCTGAAGGGCCAGTTCCAGGTTCATCAGACCTTCCTGCCGGAGGGTTTCCTCGGCGCGCTAAACGATAATCCCTTCACCTACGATCCGGAAAAAGCCAAAGCGATTCTGGAAAAAGCCGGTCTGAAGGACGTCAGCTTTAAGCTGTCGGTCAGCAATCAGCCGCCCTATCTGGACATTGCCCAGGCGTTGCAGGCCAGCTTTGCTAAAGGCGGCGTGAAGGTGGACGTTCAGCCGGGGATCAGCTCAGAAGTGGCAACGCGGGTAAAAGCGCATCAGTATGAGGCCACGCTGAACGCCTGGGGCGCGGACTACTTCGATCCGAATACCAACGCCGCTGCCTTTGCCTATAACCCGGAAAACGGCAGTAAAACGCTGGCATGGCGCTCGAACTGGCACATTCCTGAACTGAATAAACAGACGCTGGCCGCAACAGCTGAAAACGATCCGGCGAAGCGCGTAGAGATGTACCATAAAATGCAGCGCGAAATTCTACAGGACTCCCCGTACGTTATCGGGCTTCAGGCGCGTAATCTGGTTGCCCTGCGCGACAACCTGAAAGGCTACGTGCAGGGAATTAACCCGGATATGGTCTACTACAGCCAGGTCAGTAAATAATGGCAGCACCCGCTGTTAAAAACCGGTTGCAGCAGCAGAGCGCTGCCCGGTTGTTCTGGCGTCGCAGCGGCGGTGCCGTCAGCGCACTGCTCTCGCTGGCGGTGACGCTGCTCGGCCTGCTGGTGTTCACCTTTGCGCTCTCTCATCTCTCGCCGGTCGATCCGGTGCTACAAATCGTTGGCGACCACGCCAGCGAATCGACCTATGAGCAGGTCAGGCGCGATCTCGGACTGGATCAGCCGCTGCCGGTGCAGTTCTGGCATTACCTGGAACATCTGGTACGCGGCGATCTCGGCGTCTCCAGCATTACCGGTCAGCCGGTCGCCAGCGATCTGCTGCGCACCTTCCCGGCAACCCTGGAGCTGGCCACCTGCGCGATGATCTTTGGCGCCGTGTTTGGCATTCTGCTGGCGCTGCTGGCGGCATGGAAACCGGGCAGTCTGCTGGATAACGTGGCGCGTCTGATCTCGCTGCTGGGCTATTCGGTGCCGGTATTCTGGCTCGGGCTGCTCGGGCTGCTGCTATTCTACGCGGTGCTGCACTGGTCAGCGGGACCGGGGCGGTTGGATGATATCTGGATCTATACCCTGGAGCCGAAAACCGGGCTGGTGCTGGTTGACAGCCTGCTCTCCGGAGACATGGAGATGTTTCGCAACGCCGTTGCCCATCTGTGGCTACCGGTGGCGGTGCTGGGACTGCTGTCAATGGCGACCATCACCCGCCTGCTGCGTGCGGCCATGCTGGAAGAGAGTAGCAAGGAGTACGTCACGCTGGCGCGGGCAAAAGGTGCCAGCCGGGGCCGTATTCTGCTGCTGCATATCTTTCCCAATGTGCGCGGTACGCTGATTACCGTGCTGGCCCTCTCCTATGCAACGCTACTGGAAGGGTCGGTGCTGACTGAAACGGTCTTTGCCTGGCCGGGCGTAGGGCGCTATATGACCACCGCGCTGTTCGCCTCCGACATTCCGGCAATCCTTGGCTCAACCCTGCTGATCGGCGGCTGCTTTATTATCATCAACGCGCTGGCTGATGCGATCACCTACCTGACCGATCCGAGGACCCGATGACGCAGTTAACCGATATCACTCCCGTCAAACCCTTCCGCAAACGGCGCAATATTACCCTTGCCGTTGGGCTAACGATGGTGGCTATTCTGATCCTGACCGCGCTGTTTGCGCCGCTGCTGGCCCCGTACAACCCTGACGTTCAGATGATGTCGGTACGGCTGATGCCGCCGTCGGCGGAGCACTGGCTGGGAACCGACGGCTTTGGTCGCGACCTGCTCTCCAGGGTAATTTACGGCGCGCGTCCAACGCTGCTGCTGGTCTCGCTGATCCTCGTTCTGACCATTCCGGTTGGCATGCTGATCGGTATCAGCGCCGGTTATCTCGGCGGCTGGAGTGAGCGCGTACTGATGCGTATTACCGACATTTTCCTGTCGCTGCCCAACCTGATTATCGCCCTGGCACTGGTGGCAATGATGGGACCGGGGCTGATGAACGGTGCCCTGGCGCTGGCGCTCACCAGCTGGCCGCCGTTTGCACGCCAGGCGCGGGCGGAAACGCTGGCACTGCGCCGCAGCGACTATCTTGCCGCCGCGCGAATGCAGGGCATTAACGGCCTGCGCCTGATGTTTGGCCATATCCTGCCGCTGTGTCTGCCGACGGCGGTGGTACGTGCAGCGCTGAGCCTCGGCGGTATTATTCTGGCCGCCGCGGGTCTGGGCTTCCTCGGTATGGGCATTCAGCCGCCGACCGCCGAATGGGGCTCGATGGTTGCCGAGGGCAGCAAGGTTATTTTCGATCAGTGGTGGGTCGCCGCCGTACCCGGTGGTGCCATTTTGTTTGCAAGCCTGGCCTTTAACCTGACAGGCGACGGCCTGCGTGACCGACTGGATACCCGTAATGGCAACTAATGCACAGGCGCTGATTGTGGCGGAGGGGCTGACGATTTTTGCCCCCGGCAATCAGCCGCTGGTGAATAATGTGAGTTTTACCCTGGGCCGCGAGCGCGTGGCGCTGGTCGGCGAGTCCGGCTCCGGGAAATCCCTGACCGCCCGAACCCTGATGGGACTGCTCTCCCCTTCCCTGCGCCTACAGGCCAGAACGCTGAGCGTGGCCGGTGAAAATGCGCTGACGCTTAGCGAGAAACGCTGGAGTCAGCTGCGCGGCAGCCGGTTAGGTATGGTGATGCAGGATCCTAAGTACGCGCTGAACCCTATGCGCACTATCGGCTGGCAGGTGGCGGAGCCGTTAAAGCTGCACGGTCAGCACAGCCGCAGCGAAATCAATGAGAAGGTGTGCGATATGCTGGCGGCGGTGGGTCTCCCGCAGCCTGCACAGCTGATGAAACGCTATCCCCACCAGCTTTCCGGCGGGATGGGGCAGCGCGTGATGCTGGCCATGGCGCTGATTGCCGAACCGCAGTTTCTGATTGCCGATGAACCGACCTCCGCGCTCGATCACGCCATGCGCGATCAGGTGCTGGCGCTGATCCGTCAGTTGGTAGAAGAGCGAAACATGGGACTGCTGCTGATCAGTCACGATCTCCAGCAGGTTTCTGAGCACTGCGAACGGGTAATGGTGATGTATCAGGGTGACATTCTCGATACCCTGCCCGCCGCGGATTTACCGCACGCCACGCATCCCTATACCCGCACCCTGTGGTCGTGCAGACCGAGTAAAGCCACCCACGGCACGATGCTGCCGGTACTGGACCGCGCTTCACTCGTTGCAGGAGGTCGGCATGATTGAGTTAAACCAGCTTAGCGTAGCGCATCGTCAGGGATATGAGCTGCGTACCGTGGTTGAGGATATTACGCTGTCGGTCAATGGGGGGGAGTGTTTTGGTCTGGTCGGGCCGTCCGGCTGCGGTAAGTCTTCGCTGCTGTGGGTGATGGCCGGGCTGAATCCTCACTGGCAGGGCAGCATGACGCTGGCGGGCCACCGGGCGCAGCCGGGTAAGGCCTTTACCGGCCAGCTGCGGCGCGACGTGCAGATGGTGTTTCAGGACCCCTATGCGTCGCTGCATCCGCGCCATCGCCTGCGCCGTACGCTGGCAGAGCCGCTTACGCTGCTGAAGTTCGATAACATTCACGATCGTATCAACGACGGCTTTCGCCACGTCGGGCTGGATCCGGCGCTGGCAGATCGCTATCCGCATCAGCTCTCCGGCGGCCAGCGTCAGCGTGTCGCCATCGTCCGGGCGCTGCTGCTGCAACCCAAAATTTTGCTGCTGGATGAGCCCACTTCGGCGCTGGATATGTCGGTACAGGCGGAGATCCTGAATCTGCTCAATCAGCTTAAGCAGCAGGATAATCTGACGATGGTGCTGGTCAGCCACGATCCTGATGTGATCGATCATATGTGCGATCGCGCGGTGCATATGGATAAGGGGAGAATAGCGGATACGGCGCTAACCGTACCCGTAACAAACGTGTAAAGCGCGATTCAGGAGATAGCAGAATCAGACGATTTTTTCTGCTTATCCGCCTCAAAGTGGGCCTTAAACTGCTCATAGATAGCAATCATATTACTGGCATCGCCCTGTAACGGACTGAGTTTACCGGCTCTGACCAGTTCAATGACTAATTGCAGGGCAGCCTGCTTCGGGCTGCTGGATGGATGTGTAATCTCGTTCGACATAAAAATCCCGCTGACACAGTGAAAAGCAGACTTTAGCAAGTTTGACGGCTTTTCGTTACCTTTTTACCACCGGACTTTTTGCCCCAGCGGAAACGCTCATCACTTTTCCATCGCGCCAAAACATGTACAACAAAAAAAACTTTGTACAACTTAATAAAAAACGATAAAGTGTGTCACGTAACGTATTGTGCATTTGCATAGCCTCGGAAAGTGTAGTTGGATTTCCACTTTCCGAGGCAATTTTTTTTCTCTTCTTTCTTATCCCGCCTGAAACACAGCCGTACGTGCTGTCCCTGGTTATATTTTGACCATTCAAACAGAAAACAGTGATCTCCCTCATGGTTTAAGCGCCGCCAGCGGGTTAAATTTTAACCACGTTCGGTCACTGTGAGGTGCATGATGATAAGACAGCACGTTGCCTCTTCCACTATTCGTACCGTGGCATATGACATGGAAAAACGGATTTTGGAAGTTGAAACCATAAAGCACGGGACGCTGGTCTATAACAACGTTCCTTTAACTACCTGGCACTTTTTCATGGCGGCGCCTTCTAAGGGGCTGTTCTTTTATCAGCAAATAAAACAGAATTATCCGCAGCATTGATTCCCTTCTCCTCCGGCAGGTGACCTCACCCGCCGGTTTATCTCTCCGGTATTGCCTACTTCTACCCTGTCAGCTCACAGAATATTCAGATTGCCCTGTATCTTTTCTGAATTACTGGCAAGATGCATCGCAAAAAGGAACACCAACGTGTGACCCTGAAAGTTACGTTTAATTTCACAAGGATTTGCCATGTCGCATAACGCCCCCCGCTCTGAAAACGGTTCGGTGACGACGCCGTCACTCCTGCTTCTTACGGCACTGTGTAGTTTTATCTCCTTTCACAGCCATGCGGAGCAAATAGCCGTGCCGTTAAGCCAGGAACAAGACGGTGGTGATGCCGGCCGCGCCTGCATCTACGTTCATAACGGAAAGGCGGAATATCGTATCGTCAAATCCGATCGGCGCTGTGAGCCGCAGATTATGATTGAGCGCGAGGATAAAAAGTCGCAGGGCGAGTAAAGAGAGACGGGTGAAAGCAGGGCAATGGCCGTCCAGTCTGCGCTGAACGGCCGCTGACGTCGGTGTCAGTTGCACCGATTACAGGCAACGTCAGTATCTTGCCTCCGCAAATTTGTGCGGTTGATTAATGGCTCTACGCGCAATCCAGTACAGCAGAATGCGTTCTTCATCGTTGTCCTGATCGGCCATGGACAGCAGTTTTAGCCCAAGCGTGGCTTTGGTAACCGGTTGTCCCGTAATGCTGAGGTCAACCACTGCTCTACCGATGATGTTACATATTTCGTCTTCATTAGAAACGGACACATCTTGTTCGCCGGTCATCTTCTCCTCCTCGTTGGTTAAATATAAAGCTTAGCTTATCCGCACCGCCATCGGCTAAAAGTCGGAACAATCGTGATAGCGACCACAAACTCACTGCGAAAATCGGCACCAGGCCGAACGTTTTGCGCTACGCTAGCGCATCGGCAACCGATTCTGTTGCAGGTAACGGCAGGGCACACGCCGGGAAGATCTTCACCAGAGTTTTCGTCTATAATCAGTGGTAATCCATCGGCTAAAGGAGTGAGCTATGCTAATCGGCTTCGTATTACTCGTCAGCGCCTGTGGTCATGATGCCTGTGACGCCCTTCCGGTATCAGAATATATTTATCCTACGCGGGCCGAGTGTGAACAAATGGCAGTACGTATCCATGAACGTCGTCCTACCGCCGTTCTGCTGTGCGGTGAGGTTTATCGTTAACGCTGCGTTTCCGGTTTTTTTCCGCCGTTATCCCGGCCTCTTTGTGAAAAGCGTCACCGCCATCAATGTCAAAATAAAGGCCGCCGCGGATCCCTCCGTCGCGCGTCTTGTTCCGTTGCAGCTCCCGATCCCATACCAGGCAGACAACGGATAATGACTTCCAGACAGCGCCTTCAAAAAGGCATTCAATGCCGCCGTACTCAGCGGCCATTCAGCACAGTAAGGAAACCAGCCAGAACCCCGCGATGGTCATTAGCAGTGAGCCGATAACGTGAACCAGCACCGAGGTCAGCGCCCAGAGATAATTTCCCGCCTGAAGCAGCGTCACCACCTCCAGAGAAAACGTTGAAAAAGTGGTCATGCCCCCGCACAGTCCAGTGGTAATCAGCAGTTTCCAGGCCGGATCCAGCTGCGGATGACGGATAAACCACGCCATTGCCGCACCGATAATCAGCCCCCCCACCAGATTAACCAGCAGCGTGCCGGGAGGCAGGTTAGGAAAAAGTGAGTTGAGCCGTACGGCCAGCAGCCAGCGGATCACACAGCCGGCGCAGCCGCCAATCATTACGGCCAGCAAAGGTTTAAGCATAAGATCCTCAGCGATATTGAGGAGGGCGTGTCGGCGGCGGATAACGGATAGCCTGACACACCGACCTGTGGTTAACAGTCAGAGTTATCAGGCGTCATCAGCCCCTTACGAGCAGGGCGGTTGGGAAAGGTGGAACACCATCACCTCGTGTACTCCAGGATAATCAGTCACCGCCGAATTTGCAATAGTGTATGCCCCTTCGATCGTTCTTGGCTGTCAATAATCAACAATATGTTGATATATAAACACCGTGTTGATAATGTTTCGATTCTGCCCTTTAAAGGGATCGCTAAAAGCGAACGATGCCATGAACGACATTGATAATGACCTCAGGCGCGAGCGGGCGCTGATCCTGCAAACCCTGCGTGCGGCGCTGACAGCGCTGGGTAGCGTGGTCAATCGCAATACTGAAATCGTCCTGCATGACCTTACCTCGCCCGAGAAATCAGTGCTGGCGATTGTTAACGGGCATCTCACCAACCGGGCGATCGGTAGCCCGGTACTGGCAGTGCCGCAGCAGGATCGTGGGCTGGCCGCCCTGCTGGATCGCGCCGGGAACGCGGCAAACAATACGCCGCAGGTGATCCCTGACTACCCGACCAGCGGAAAGGACGGTCGGCCGCTGCGCAGCGCCACCGCCCTGTACCGCGACAGTCGGGGAGAGCCTTTCGCCGCGCTGTGTATCAACAGCGATAACGGCGATCTGCTGGCGGCCAGAGCCTGCCTCGATAGGATGCTGAACGATGCCGCCTCCCCCGCGCCGGACGTCACCGGGACGGCCGACATGGAGCAGCTGATGGCTGACATCATTGCCGACTCGCTGAGTGAGCTGCACGGCAGTGAGCGCACCGCACGCAAGCGGGCGAGGCTGGCGGCGGTCAGAAAAATGAAAGAGCGCGGGATGTTTATTGTGAAAGGCGGCATAGAAAAAGCCGCCGACGCGCTCGGCGTGACCCGCTACACCATCTACAACTACCTCGACGAGATCCAGAACGCTCCCGATGACAATCCAGCGCCCGCCGCTGATTAGCGGGCCACAGACATGAAGGCCGTTTTATGACGTTACATATTTCCACTCCGCTGCTGCCGTCTGCGGCGCTCAGCCCTTCCCCGGAAACACGGGTATGGCTGAAAATGGAGGCACTACAGCCGCCTGGATCGTTTAAAATTCGCGGTATCGGTCTGGCCTGTGAGCACTACCAGCGCCAGGGCGCCCGCCGCTTTATCTCCTCCTCCGGCGGCAATGCGGGGCTGGCCGTGGCATGGGCCGGGCAGCGGCTCGGCGTGCCGGTTACCGTGGTGGTGCCAGAGAGTACGCCGCCGCGTGCGCGGGAGCTGCTGGAGCAGGAGCAGGCAACGGTTATCGTTCACGGCAGCAGCTGGCAGGAGGCCAACCAGTATGCACAGTCGCTGCTGGGGGAACAGGACGCCTTTCTGCATCCGTTTGACGATCCGCTACTCTGGGAGGGCCACGCGTCGATGATTGATGAGGTCGCCCGCGACGGCATCGCACCGGATGCGGTGGTGCTGTCGGTAGGCGGCGGTGGGCTGCTCGCCGGCGTCGTTGCCGGACTTCAGCGCAACGGCTGGCACGGGGTGCCGATTTTTGCTGTTGAAACCGAGGGGGCGGCGTCGTTTAACGCGGCGATCGCCGCAGGGCATAGCGTCGAGCTGGCGGACATCCGCAGTGTCGCTTCGTCACTGGGAGCGAAACGGGTCTGTGAGCAGGCGCTGATCTGCGCCAAAGACCATCCAATCCACAGTCTGCTGGTGTCCGACCTGGCGGCGGTCAGCGCCTGCGAACGTTTTCTTGACGATCATCGGGTGCTGGTCGAACCGGCCTGCGGTGCGGCTCTGGCAGTGGTTTACGACAGCCATCCACAGCTGGCCAGTGCGCGAAACGTGCTGGTTATCGTCTGCGGCGGGGCCACTCTTACCGCTGAACAGCTACGACAAAACCTGGCTCAGCTTCAGGCGAAGGCGTAACCTCAGGGACAGAAACGGAGGTCGGACCGGCTTCCGTTTCTGCTTTTATCGGCAACGTATTGTGGGTCAAATACGCCCCGGTTAACGTCGCTCTGCGCTGCCGCACATCCTGATTTTCTCCTGCACCACCCGCTTCATCGCCTGTTTGCCGGGCGTCATATACTCGCGCGGATCGCTGGCAGAGGGATGCTCAATAAAGAACGCTTTCACCGCCGCGGAGAAGGCATTTTTGAGTTCGGTCGCCACGTTGACCTTGCAGATACCCAGCGATATCGCCCTTTTCAGCATCGCTTCGGGGATCCCTGACGCGCCGTGCAGCACCAGCGGAATATCTACCCGGTCGCGAATTTGCGCCAGCCGGTCAAAATCCAGCTTCGGCTCTCCTTGATACAGACCGTGCGCGGAGCCAATCGCTACCGCCAGTGAGTCAATCCCGGTACGGTTAACGTATTCCGCTGCCATCAGCGGATCGGTGAAATAGCTTTCAGACTCATCCACAATCAGGTCATCCTCCTGCCCGCCGAGCCGCCCCAGCTCGGCTTCTACGCTGACGTCGTAGCGATGGCAAAGCCGCACAACATCACTCACCCGCTCGATGTTTTGCGCGAACGGAAAGTGCGAAGCATCAATCATCACCGAGCGAACCCCGGCGCGGACCTTATGGCCGATATCGGCCAGATCTTCGTGATGATCGAGGTGCAGGGCAATCGGCAAATCGTACTTTTTCGCCGCCTGCTGGCAGATGGCCACCAGGTATTCCAGCCCGGCATAGTTCCAGGTGCCGGTGGTGCCCGCCATGATAACCGGGGACCGCATTTCGGCCGCCGTTTCTGCGATGGTCTGCACCGTTTCCAGATTGTGGACGTTGAAGGCCGGAACAGCATAGCCTTCACGCTGCGCCTGTTGCAGCATTGCGCGGTTTGAGACCAGATACATTATGCCTGCTCCTGTTCATCAGCGAAAAAGTCGAGCATGATTTTGCCGTTCATCGGTTGCCCCTGAAGCGCCGTCACCGCCGCCGCATAGCCCTCCGGTGGGGACTGCACGGCAATCAGTGAAGAGAGATCGATCAGCCCCTGCTCAAACAGCCGGGTCGCCTGCTGCCATTCAACGCCGGGCCAGTCGCCCGAGTAGTTCATCCAGCTGCCGAGCACGCGCAGCTCCTTACGCAGGATCAGACCGAAGGTGCCGCTGCTCAGCTGCAAATCGCGGTGCAGCGTACCAATCAGGCCAATCTGCGCCCGTGGTCCGGCGATCTGAATGCTCAGCTCGACCGTTTGCGGACTCCCCGCGGTTTCCAGTACCAGCTGGTCGAAGCGGCGAGGATCCAGCTGCGCGCGGATTGCCTCCGCAGACATTTCTGCACTGTTGATAACGCAGTCCGCACCGAGTTTCTGCGCCAGCGACAGCCGCTCAGAGTTGATGTCAATCGCCGTCACCGATCGCGCGCCCAGCGCCTTAGCACACTGCATGGCCAGCAGGCCAATGGTGCCGGCACCAATGATGATCACTTCTTTGTCTTCACAGCCGCCCGCCAGCTGCATGGTGTGCAGACTAACCGTCATCGGTTCAAAAAATGCGCCTTCGGTGGGCGTCGTATCAGGCGGTAGCAAAAATAAATTCCTGCGCGGCACGACGATAAACTCGCAGTTGCCTCCGTTGCTGCGTGAGCCGATAAACTGATAGTGACGGCACTGTGACCAGAGCTGACGCCGACACTCTTCACACTCGAAACAGGGCTGTAAAGGGACGCAGGACACCAGATCGCCCGGCTTTAAATCGCTAACCGAATGCCCGGTCTCTTTGACCCGGCCACAGAACTCATGCCCAAGGGTGACTGGATAGAAATGCGCGCCGTTGTGGAAAATACGCGGGATATCCGAACCGCATAAGCCAGAGCTGATCACTTCAACCAGCACATCGCTTTCGGCTTCAATCTGAGGCAACGGTCTTTCTTCAACCGTAACGCTGCCTCCGGCGTTTATCACGACAGATTTCATTACATGAACTCCAGATGACGGGGGATCGCCCCCCGTAGGTTATTCAGACAAGGTTTTGTCGGTGGAAAGCACTGGCGCGGACGGCTCAACGGCACTGCGGGCGCGGCGCCAGGTGAGCAGCACGCCTGCCAGATATATCGCGCCGATAATCAGTAGCGCCGTAACATTTTGCCAGGTCAGCAGTTGGATCATCAGATACGTCAGGGGCGATCCGCCCTGATCCATTGAGGCAACCTGCCCGCCCACTTTAAGTGTTCCGGCGTTTGCCGCCAGCTGGGTATGCAGCCCGATAGTTTGGGTCGCTATCCACAGCGTCATCGACATAATAATCGTGCCGGAAATCAGGGTACGGAACAGGTTGCCCTGGTGTACCGCCACGGCCATCGCCACAAAGAAGCCAATGGTGGCCAGGTCGCCGAACGGCAGCACCTTATTGCCCGGCATCACCACCGCAATCAGAATGGTCAGCGGGATAAAGATCAGGCTGGCGGAAACAACCGACGTCTGTCCCAACAGCAGCGCCGGGTCGAGCCCAATCAGAAATTCCTGGCCACCGAAGCGGGCCTGCAAGCGCTTACGGGCATGTTTGGCGATCGGATTCAGGCCATCCATAATCGGTTTGATCACTCGTGGCATCAGCAGCATGACCGCCGCCGTTTTCACCGCCAGCTGCAACACATCTTTGACATCGTAGTGGGCCAGTAAACCAATGATGATCCCCATGACAAACCCGACCGTAACCGGTTCACCAAAGGCGCCAAAGCGCTTCTGTACGTCATCGGCGCTAAAGTGAATACGGCGCAGGCCCGGTACTTTGTCAATCAGCGTATCAACCAGCACGGCAACCGGCCCCATATAGGCAGAGGTGCCGTGCGGCACGGCGATACCGTCCAGTTCAAAGTAGTTTTTTACATCGCGGGCAAACCAGTCGCCGAGCTTGTAAGCAAAAGCCGCATGGACCACCACGCCGAGCATACCCAACCAGTAGGAGCCGGTGGCAATGTGTACCATCGCGCCGGTAAAAGTCATATGCCAGATATTCCAGATATCGACGTTTACTACGCGCGTCATGCGGGTAACCAGCATCAGAATATTGACACCGATGGCCACCGGAATGGCAACAAGGGCAATCTGTGATGCCCAGGTCATAGGCGAAGAGCCGGGCCAGCCAACGTCAACCACTTCAAGCCCAAGCTCAAAGTTAGCCGCCATCGCTTTTGCCGCAGGGCCAATAGAGTCCAGCATCAGGCCAATAACCAGTCCGATGCCGACAAAGCCGATACCAATGTGCAGACCGGACTTAAACGCATCGCCCGCTTTCATTCCCAGACTGATGGAAAAAACGATGATCACGAACGGCAACATGACCGTTGGACCCAGATCCAGGATATAACGCATTATTTCCGTAAACATGAGCTTACCCCTGCAAAATGTTCAGGATTTTTTGCCGCAGATCGTCAATCCCCACGCCGGAGATAAACGGCATACCGTGTACGACGGGAATGTCACCGAACTGCCGCTCAACGCGGGCCGTCGTGCAGATCAAATGGACGCCGTCCATGTAGGTTTCAATTTCATTAACCCGGCACTGGATCAGTTCGACGGCGATATTATGCTCATCGCACAGCTCTTTAATTTCCTCAGCGGCCATCGTGGAGGTCGCAACGGCACCGCCACAGGCAACAATAATTTTGCGTTTCATTTTTTTATTCTCCGTTCGTAGGGTCTGGATAAATTCAGGCCGCGGCAGCGGCCAGGATACGTTCACTGAAACAGCGGGCAACTTCATCTTCCGGTGCGTTAAGCAGGCTGGAGATAAATTCCGGCTGCTGTAGCTGGCCGAACAGCGCCTTCAGCAGCGCCAGCTGCTCGCGGGGATGGGTCACCACCAGCGCGATAATCAGCTCGGCGTTGATGCTGCCGTCATCGTCAGCCTGCTGAAACGCCACCGGCTTTTCCGGGCGGATCAGATAGATTGCCGGCGCAACGGCATGTGATGCATCGCAGTGGGGAATGGCAACGGCATGGCCATCGAGCGCGATCCCGGTTGGATAGGCTGCCTCACGTTCCAGCAGCGCGGCCGGATAGCTGTCGCGACACAGCCCCTCCTCCACCATCCGCGTACCGATATGCCGCAGAGCTTCGGTCGCGCTGCTGAAGTTCAGCGCAGAAGAGACGATCAGGCGGTAATCATGCATGGCTTACCTCTTTTTGTGGGATGGATTCAGGATTACAGCCCCACGCATAGTCGCGCAGCACGTCCTGAATTTTGTCAATAATCAGCGAATGCGGGTCTGCGGCCAGATAGCCGGACAGCACGCGGTCAAACTGTTTAGGCAGATACTGGCTGAGGAGGCCCAGCGGGATCGCCTGCCGGTCCAGGTTAGCGATCAGCGCGCTCAGCGCATCGCTGATGCGGCCATTTGGCCAGTAATAACGGATGCGATCCGACAAGCTGTAGTGAATGTCCACCAGCGACTGGGTAAATGCCGGACGATAATACTTTTTCCAGTAGCCCGGCTCATCCAACATAACCTGATCAATGACGGCCAGGATCTGGCTCTGTTTCTCCGGGGCGATCAGCTCTTTTTCGATGTTCGCCAGCGCGAAGATGGCTTCACGCAGTGCGAAGGTCAGCGCCGGTCCAACCTTGAGAATGGCAAAGTGATCCTTCACCAGCGCACGATAGGCGCCGCGGGTCTGATAGTCGGTAGAGTGGGCTTCATAGACCACCGGCGTTGATTCAATAAACTGGCTCAGCGCCTTCGCCTGCGATGACACATAGTGGATCACGCTGCTGTGGTCAAACTCCACGCCCGGCTGGACGACCAGACCAATAATTCGCTCAATGGCCTGCTCCTGCCCCGCTTCACGAAATGCCTCATGGTGCAGCTGTAAAGTGTGTGCGGCATCTTCCGGGCGGGTAACGTGGACCGCGTGGATGGCAGATGCTTCGCCGCCCGGCACCGGCACCTCGGTGCCGATCACGTAAGTGAGTGCGGCTTTTTGTTGCGTGGTCGCCGTTTCCTCCGCCACCCGACAGAGCTCGGCCGCACGTCTGGCCACCACCTCCGGCGGCAGCGGCACGGGATCGTCTGCGCAGGACATTGAGGCATCCAGATGAATTTTGCTAAAACCGGCGCGTACATATTCGGCGATCAGCACCCGCGACTTCGCCATCGCCTCTTCCGCTGGCTCGTTCTGCCAGCAGTTGGGGCCAAGATGGTCTCCGCCGAGGATTAGCCGCTGCTCGGGGAATCCTGTGCGGCGGGCAATCTCCAGCACGTAATCGCGAAACGCCTCAGGGCGCATACCGGTATAGCCACCAAACTGGTTAACCTGGTTTGAGGTAGCTTCAATCAGAACCTGACGCTGGCTGTTGAGGTCAAAGCGCAGAGCCGCTTCAATCACCAGTGGGTGGGCGGAACATACGGAACAGATACCACAGTCAAGACCGTCTTTATGCTGCTGGATAATTCTTTTCATCACGTCCTCCGAAAGTATGCGTAAACAATCGTTAGTTTTCGAAATCATCGCAATTACTTTCTTTTCGGAGTGTGATCCTGATCTATTTATTTTCGATGTCATTCTTAATCTTTCGATTACTTTCTTTTTGTCATTTACTGAGCTGGCACCCTGTCAGAGATAACTTAACCTTAAAAATCATCGTGATAATCTCCATAACGTTTAAAGCTTTGTCATAACGATCGGCGACCAGTCACAATCCTGAGATTAATGTTTTACTTTCTTATTCTTTCGTTTTAGGATTATTTGAATTGGTAAAGGAGTGTTGATGAACACCTTCGAACGCAGAAACAAAATTATCGAAATGGTTAACAGCACCGGTAGCGTGATGGTGAACGATATCTCCACCCTGCTGGGCGTAACTGAAGTGACCGTAAGAGCCGATCTGCGGCTGCTGGAGGAGCGTGGTCTGCTGAGCCGTTTTCACGGCGGGGCCGCCCGTAAAGAGAGCCCCGCCGTCATCGAAACGTCGCCAGAGGCCAGTGAAATCAGCCTGACCGACCGCTACCAGCTGGCGGCCGATCCCAAAAAGCACATTGCAATTGAAGCAGCAAAGCTGGTGCGAGAAGGCGATACGGTGATCCTCGACAGCGGCAGCACGACAAAACTGCTGGCCGAAGAGCTGGTGGCGATGAGCAGCATCACGGTGATCACCAACAGCCTGCCCGCGGCAAACATCCTTGTTGAAAACAAAGATATTACGCTGGTGATCTGCGGCGGTACGCTGCGGCATAAAACGGTTTCACTGCACGGCAGCATAGCCGAGTATGCGCTCCGCGACGTGTCGGCAAACTTAATGTTTGTCGGAGCCGATGGTCTGGACGATGAAAACGGCATCACCACTTTTAATGAAGGCTATGCCATCAGCGGCGTAATGGCCGCAGCCGCGCAGCAGGTGATTGTCCTGACCGATTCCACTAAATTTGGCCGTAAGGGATACAATATCGTGCTGCCGGTGGAGAAGATCGATACCATCATCAGCGACCGGGATGCGCCGGAAGAGATGGTTAATCGACTAAAAGACAAAGGTAAAAAAATTATCCTGGTCTGAGGCGGGCCATCCAAACGCAGTCCTGATGACGCGGCGCCGGATACCTGCGGAAATCCAGCCGGCGCCCGTTGCTTTATGCTTGCCCTACGCCAGCCGACCGCGTTTTCATCCGACGTTATTTTTTCCGGCGTAGAACCACGCCTTAAAGTATTTTAGAAAGCTGTAGGACACCGCGTAGACACCGGTGACAAACCCCACCCTGCCGTCTTTCCATGAACCGTTAAGCAGATACCATTTAAACATCGCGCCGAATGCGCTGAATGCGCCGCGGGTCAGGGAAGGCTTAACGTTTCTATATTTCACCACCCTTGAGGTATAAACGTTGAGTTTATTAAACACCTCGTGCAGGGAATAGAAGGTATCGTGCCTGACGCAGCCGGGTAATATCATTCTCTCCACATCGCCTTCCGCCGCATCATCTACCGGCTGGTTGTTAAACTTTACCTGATTACGGTTAAACAGACGCAGAGGATAATCCGGAGAGGAGACCGGATAAATGGTGCGAACCGGCTTACCCAGCACGTACCAGTAGCGGGATATTGACCATGCAATACATTGATTATCCAGATTATTCTCTTTAACTTTATTGATGGCCGAAATCGTTTCTTCACTGAGAATTTCATCGCTGTCCATACACAGCACCCAGTCATTTTTAGCCAAAGAAATCGCGTAGTTCATCTGCTGAGCATGCGTGGCATAGGCATGATAATGCACATCAACGCCGTACTCATTAAGTATGGACAGGGTGCGGTCGGTACTCCCCGAATCAACAACAATAAATTCATCGGCGACAGGAAGCAGAGATTCAATAACCTCTTGCAGGAGCCGCTCGGAATTACAGGTAAGCAAACAAACTGACAGCATAGATCCCTCTGGATTGACGAAACAATTCCTTATTTCTTCCGAAAAGAAAATCGAAAAAAAGCTAAAGCTTGATGAGTGTATTGCATGCAGATGAAGTCTGAAGGTGCAAAAAATGCTTAATTCGTGGGGAGGGTAAAAGCGAAATTTCAGGCGGCAGGGAGAGTCGTAACATCCGTCGCCCGCTGTGCGCGAGCGACGGTTCAGCGGTAAAAAATATCAGCTATCCACGAATAACGTCGTCACCAAACGCTACCCATTTATAGGTCGTCAGCGCTTCCAGCCCCATCGGACCGCGCGCGTGCAGTTTCTGGGTACTGACCGCCACCTCAGCGCCCAGGCCAAACTGACCGCCGTCGGTAAAGCGGGTGCTGGCGTTAACGTAAACCGCAGAGGAATCTACCTCATTAACAAAACGGTCGGCGTTACGGAGGGTGCGGGTCAGGATCGCATCAGAATGCTGGGTGCCGTACTCGCGAATGTGGGCAATGCCCTCATCAAGACTGTCCACCAGCTTAACGTTGAGATCCAACGCCAGCCATTCATCGCGGTACTGCGCATCGGTAACGGCACTGACGCTGGCCGGGCCGTTCTCCAGCAGCGGCAGCGAACGCGGATCGGCGTGCAGGGTAATGCCCTCCTGCGCCATCCGCGCGCTCAGCGCTGGCAGGAAGCTGTCGGCAATCGCGGCATCAATCAGCAGCGTTTCAACCGAGTTACAGGCGCTGGGGCGCTGCTTCTTGGCGTTAACGATCACCTTTAGCGCCGCCTCCGTCTCGATAGTACGATCGACGTAGATATGGCAAACGCCGATCCCTCCGGTGATCACCGGAATGGTGGAGTTTTCCCGGCACAGCTTGTGCAGACCGGCACCACCGCGCGGGATCAGCATATCGACGTAGCGATCCAGCTTCAGCAGCTGATTGACCCACTCACGATCCGGGCTTTCAATTGCCTGCACCGCAGCGGCAGGCAGGCCGTGCTGCTGCAATGCGTTCTGGATCACCCGTACGGTGGCGGCATTGGTGCGATACGTCTCTTTTCCGCCGCGCAGGATCACCGCATTACCGGTTTTCAGACACAGGCTGGCAACGTCAACGGTGACGTTCGGGCGGGCTTCATAAATCACGCCCACCACACCCAGCGGCACGCGACGACGCTCAATACGCAGACCGCTGTCCAACCTGCCGCCGTCGATCACCACGCCAACCGGGTCGGCAAGATGGCACACCTGACGCACGTCGTCAGCAATCCCCTTCAGGCGGGAGGGATTGAGCATCAGACGATCCAGCAGCGCCGCGCTCATGCCATTACCACGCGCATCGGCCAGATCCTGCTCATTTGCGGCCAGAATCTCCGCACTCTGTGATTCCAGGCTGTCAGCGATGGTCAGCAATACCCGGTTCTTCTGTTCGGTTGACAGCACCGACAGCTGATAAGACGCGGCCTTCGCCGCTTTACCCATTTGCTCTAACATTGGTGTTCCTTAGCTGACAATCATATCGTCGCGGTGTACGGCAACCGGACCATATTCATAACCTAAAATTTCGCCGATCTGCTGGGAGTGATGCCCGGCAATCATCCGCATGGCATCGCTGTTGTAGCGCGAAACGCCGTGGGCCACGTCGCGCCCCTGAAGACTGCGGATGCGGATCACCTCGCCACGGGAAAAGTTGCCGCTGATGTCGCGAATACCCTTGGGTAGCAGTGAACTGCCGCGTTCGAGAATGGCCGACAGCGCACCGTCATCCACCACCAGCTCTCCGGCGGGGGGCGCACCGAAAATCCAGCGCTTGCGGTTTTCCAGCGGCGTGGCAAAAGCGTGGAAGCGGGTGCCGACCGGAACAGCATTGATCACATCACCAATCACCCCCGGACGGCTGCCCGCGGCGATGATGGTATCGATTCCGGCGCGGCAGGCAACGTCAGCGGCCTGAAGTTTGGTGGCCATGCCGCCGGTTCCCAGACCGGAAACGCTGTCACCGGCCAGTGCACGCAGCGCGTCGTCAATCGCATGGACATCAGCGATCAGCTCCGCCTGCGGGTTACTGCGCGGATCGGCGGTATACAGTCCCTGCTGATCGGTCAGCAGCAGCAGCTTATCGGCCCCGGCCAGAATCGCCGCCAGCGCCGACAGGTTATCGTTATCCCCTACTTTGATCTCCGCCGTCGCCACCGCGTCATTTTCATTAATGACCGGGACGATACGGTTGTCGAGCAGCGCGCGCATGGTGTCGCGGGCGTTCAGAAAACGTTCACGATCTTCCAGATCGGCACGGGTCAGCAGCATCTGACCGATATGAATGCCGTAAATGGAAAACAGCTGTTCCCACAGCTGAATCAAACGACTCTGCCCCACCGCAGCCAGCAGCTGCTTTGAGGCGATGGTAGGCGGCAGTTCGGGATAGCCCAGATGCTCTCGCCCGGCCGCCATCGCGCCTGAGGTCACGATAACAATCCGGTGGCCGGCCGCATGTTGCTGGGCGCACTGCCGCACCAGCTCAACGATATGTGCCCGATTTAACCGACGCGATCCGCCGGTCAGTACGCTGGTCCCCAGCTTCACCACCAGGGTCTGGCTGCTGCTCATTGTTTCCTGCCGTTTGTCATTAAAGAGTGCAAAGAAACGTTTTAACAGGAGTCGTGCTGGAAGCCAACAGCCAGGCAGGGAAAAGCGTGAAAAAGCCCTGACCGTTCGCTAGTCGAAAAGTTCGCATTTAACAAGAAATGTTTAAAAGTGTAATGAAAGTTTAATATGGAAAGGGTAAAACGTTCCTGCCTTAGAAGAGCCTCCGGGCCACTTAGTCCAGATACTCCAGAAGATGACTGCACAGCAGCCGTCCGGAGTATGAAAGGACATCACTTTACTCTTTCGGGATCGATAGCAATGAAGAAAAGCGCACTGGCAGTATTAACCGCAGCTCTGGCCCTGTCCACCGCTGCACAGGCCGCTGAAGTTTATAATAAAGACGGCAACAAGCTGGACCTGTATGGCAAAGTGAAAGGCCTGCACTATTTCAGCGACAGCGCGAGTAACAACGGCGACAAATCTTACGTGCGTATGGGCTTCAAAGGCCAGACCCAGATTAATGATCTGATGAGCGGCTACGGTCAGTGGGAATACCAGTTCAACGCCAACAATACTGAAAGCTCCGATGCACAGAACGGCAATAAAACCCGTCTGGGCTTCGCGGGTCTGAAATTCGGCGACTACGGCTCAGTAGACTACGGCCGTAACTACGGCGTACTGTACGACGTGGAAGCCTGGACAGATATGTTCCCTGAGTTCGGTGGTGATGGTACAGCGCGTACCGATAACTTTATGACCGCACGTACTACCGGCGTTCTGACCTACCGTAACAGCAGCTTCTTCGGTCTGGTTGATGGCCTGAAGTTCGCTCTGCAATATCAGGGCAAGAACGACGCGGGCAGCGCGAACGACCGTACCAGCGTCGCACGCCAGAACGGTGACGGCTTCGGTGGCTCTGCGGTTTATGCCCTGGGCGACAGCGGCGTGAGCATCAGCGGTGCCTATACCTCTTCCGACCGCACTAACCAGCAGCAGCAGCAGGCTTACGGCCACGGCAACAAAGCAACTGCATGGGGTACTGGCCTGAAGTATGATGCCAACAACCTGTATCTGGCAGCCATCTACTCTGAAACTCGCCACATGACCCCAATCAGCGGGACCAACACCGTGACGAATACATCCGTTAGCGGTATGGCGAACAAAGTTCAGAACGTAGAACTGCTGGCGCAGTACCAGTTCGACTTCGGTCTGCGTCCGTCACTGGGCTTCATCCAGACCAAAGGTAAAGATATCGAGAACGGTATCGGTAGCGTAGATCTGGTGAAATATTTCGACATCGGCGCAACCTACTACTTCAACAAAAATATGAACGCCTATGTTGACTACAAGATCAACCAGCTGAAAGATGACAACAAACTGTCTCTGAACACCGATGACGTTGTTGCAGTCGGTCTGGTTTACCAGTTCTGATTAAGCAAAACGGCTTCACCCTCGCTGTGTCTACATAAAAAAAGGCTGGGATTTCCCAGCCTTTTCTTTTTATTGCCTGTCGATCAGGCGCTCAGCTTAACCGGTTCCTCAGTAAAGTCCGTCGCCGGTCGCAGCCCCAGATCCAACTCAGCCAGCGTCGCCTTCAGGCGAACGTGGAAGTTGCGTAACGTTTCTTCGAGGCGAGCATTGTTATCCTTACCTTTCACGGCTGTCGGCTTCCAGTTGCCCTCTTTATCAAACAGACCAAAGTAGTACTCATAGGTGAAATGGTCCGCCTGCGCTTCCAGCTCCATCCACCAGCCCCAGAACTCGCGGCTTTCCGGTGCAGGTTTCACATTGACGCAAACTGCCAGACAGTCGAAGAAAAAGCGATCGTTCTCGCACTTATTCTCACGGATGTAAGGACCTAAAGAACCAAAGCGCTTCATCAGGCGGCTCTTAGGATGTCCACTCGGTAACGTCATCGTTTAACCTCCTTGATTGGGCCTATAGTTGTAGCAAAATCGGGGAGTTTAGCAACTTATGCTCTCAGTTTTCGCTCTAACCAATCGCAAATATCGCGAAGACCGCGATCAAAATTGGCCATCGACGGTGAAGGCTTAATCTGCATCAGACGTCCGTCGGTCGATGAGTTAACAATCAGCCGCGACTCCTCTTCCGGGCTAAAGGGGTCGTCCGCCCAGTAGCCGGAAAGCATCGGCACCGGGCAACGGCGGCCCAGTAAGCCCTGTAGCTTCAGGGAGAAACGGCTCAGCTCAATTCGCAGCGCGCTGTCAGAGGTACTGGACATGCCCAGCCTGCTGGCGAGCATATCCATATACATTTCGGGTATCCTGTCCTGCTGACGGGTGTCGCTCAGCAGGCTGTGTACGATGGGCCCGAGGCAGGCGACGGCGCGCAGGCGCTGCGACTCCAGATAGGCCAGCCGGACGGCAACGTTAGCGCCAAAGCGAAAACCAAAGACGCCCACCCGGGTATGATCGACCCAGGGGACGTTTTCCAGCTGGCGCAGTACGTGCTGATGCAGGAAGCTGGAGTCGTGGGTTAATTTCCACCTGGCTGAAAACCCCACCGAGGGCATATCCAGCGTCAGCATGGCCATGCCGCGCGGCGCCAGATAGTCATGAAACAGGCGATAGTGGTCACTTTGCAGCGAGTCGAGGTTGGCACAGAGCAGGACCGTCGGATAAGGCGCCGACACGCCGGGCGGCATATGCAGGAATCCGGTAAGCGGACCACCGTCTGGAATGGTAAACGTCAGTTCCCGCATTTCGCCGGAAAGACGGCTGGTGGCCTCCTGGTAGGCGCGGTTTGCCAGCAGCAGCGCCTGCTCCGCCAGCTCATCCTCTTTCAGATAGGGATAGCCCGCCAGACTGTACAGGTTGGCGGCGTGCAGCCAGTCTTTTCCTGCCTGCGCATCGTCGTCGCATTCACTGGCCTTTTGCTGCCACAGCGCGCCCTGCTTCGACCACTCATATATCCAGTTACCGTTGCGATAACCCATCACCGTATCCAGCAGTTTCTCGTCGGTGTGCTCTAAGCGGGACACGGCGATTCGGGCCAGCACCTCGCTGATTTCCTGAGGTGTCAGGCCACGCCAGGTCCACAGCAGACGGTTGATCATCCGATACCAGCCCGCATGGGTTTCGCCATCCAGCGCAGAGTTGATGCTGACGGGACGATGGTGGCGCACGCGCCGCACTAAAGCCGAGGTTTCAGGATGTTTAAAGCGCGGTTTGAACAGTTCTTCGCTGAGGTTTTTCGGCGACATGACAGGGGGTTCCTCCGGCATTCTGGACAGACAGCCAGTTTAGCGTAGCCGGTGCCCGCGTGCGAAGGTTAAAACATACGCGCCCGAAAAAAACGGGCGCGTATTGAGAGAGATCAATCAGTTTTTGACAATCGGTGGAATGTAGGCGACGCCCATATCCCACGGCTGCTCGATCCAGGTATTCTGCGGAATATCGATGATGTAGTCGTCAACCAGAGGACGACCGGCAGGTTTGGCGAAAATGGTCACAAACCGCGCCTGCGGATACATGTCGCGAATGGCCTGCGCAGTACCGCCGGTATCCACCAGGTCATCAATAACGATAAATCCTTTACCGTCGCCTTCTGCACGTTTGAGCACCTTCATTTCACGCTGGTTGTCGTGGTCATAGCTGGAGATGCAAACGGTATCAACATGACGAATGCCCAGCTCACGTGCCAGCAGTGCCGCGGGCACCAAACCACCGCGGCTGACGGCAATAATGCCCTGCCACTGTTCAACAGGAAGCAGGCGCTGTGCCAGTTTACGGGCATGGATTTGCAGCATGTCCCAGGTGACGACGTATTTTTCACTCATAAAAGATCCCGGCTATGGCTCTGGCTTAAAAATGTACAATGGGAAAGGTTGCGCGAAATTATAGTGATCTGACGCGCTAAAAACCAGCGCGGGAAAAGGTTATGTCTGCTTTTTTAACGGTGTGAAGTAAGCAGGGGCGGTTAAACGATGATACTATTTTCTTATCGCGTCGGATTCGCTGACGGGAACTGTCTAACCGATTTTACGGCACGGCCCCTGCCCCGGCGGCAGTCCGGCGGTGCTGAAACAGGAGAGTCATCGTGTCTGAATTGTCTCAATTATCTCCGCAGCCGCTGTGGGATATTTTTGCCAAAATCTGTTCCATTCCCCATCCTTCCTACCATGAAGAAGCGCTGGCCAGCCACATTATGTCCTGGGCCAAAGAGCAGGGATTCTGGTATGAGCGTGACCAGGTTGGCAATATTCTGATCCGCAAACCCGCTACACCGGGGATGGAAAACCGTAAGCCGGTCGCTCTTCAGGCCCATCTTGATATGGTTCCGCAGAAAAACAGCGATACAGTGCATGACTTTACCAAAGACCCTATCCAGCCGTGGATCGACGGCGAGTGGGTGAAGGCACGCGGCACTACGCTGGGTGCGGATAACGGCATTGGCATGGCTTCCGCGCTGGCCGTTCTTGCCGACGGCAGCCTGGAGCATGGGCCGCTGGAAGTGCTGCTGACCATGACTGAAGAAACCGGTATGGCCGGCGCATTTGGTTTGCAGGCGGGCTGGCTACAGGCCGATATTCTGATCAATACCGATTCTGAAGAAGAAGGTGAGATCTATATGGGCTGCGCGGGGGGCATCGACTTCACCAGCGTTCTGCCGCTAAGCCGTGAAGCCCTGCCCGCCGGTTATCAGACGCTGAAGCTGACGCTGAAGGGTCTGAAGGGCGGCCATTCAGGATGCGATATTCACGTCGGTCTGGGCAACGCTAATAAGCTGCTGTCCCGCTTCCTGTTTGCTCACGCGCAGGCGCTCGACCTGCGCCCAATCGACTTTACCGGCGGTACGCTGCGCAACGCCATCCCGCGGGAAGCCTTCGCGACCCTGGCGATAGCGGCAGATAACGTCGATCGTCTTAAGTCGCTGGCGGCGGACTATCTGGCCACCCTGCAAAACGAGCTGGGCCTGGTTGAGAAGAATATTGCTTTCGTAATCGAAGCGGTCGAAAGCAGTGAGCAGCCGCTGGATGCCCGCAGCCGTGATACCTTCTTTGCGCTGTTGAACAGTACGCCTAACGGCGTGATCCGCAACTCAGACGTGATGAAGGGCGTGGTTGAAACCTCCCTGAACGTCGGCGTGGTGAAGTTTGAAGGCAACGAGGCGCATATCAACTGCCTGGTTCGCTCGCTGATCGACAGCGGAAAAGAGTATCTGGTGGAAACGCTCACCGCGCTCGGCCAGCTGGCCGGTGCGAAAACCGTAGCGAAGGGCAGCTATCCTGGCTGGCAGCCGGACGCTGACTCGGCGGTGATGGTGCTGGTACGTGAAACCTATGAGCAGCTGTTTAACCGCACGCCGAATATTCAGGTGATCCACGCGGGTCTGGAGTGCGGGCTGTTCAAAAAACCGTATCCGGAGATGGATATGGTCTCTATCGGCCCAACCATTACCGGCCCACACTCGCCGGATGAGCAGGTCCACATTGGCAGCGTGGGCCTTTACTGGCAGCTGCTGACGGCGCTGCTGAAGGCGATCCCGGTTAAGTAAGCGGCAAGCCTTCACTGCACCCTCCCCCCGCTACGCCCCCTCTGTTATGGCAGAGGATCCAGCGGGGGGATCTCTTCATCTCCATACAGTCCCAGCAGAAGCTGCCGCTCCATCTGCGGATTCAGTAGCGTAACGTGCAGCCCCACCAGCCGTACCCCGCGCCCGCCGCGCCGCTCGTCCCAGCTTTTGCGCGCCACGGCAATCAGATCGTCTTTATTCAGCTCCGGCCAGACGTGTTCCTGGGTCGTCAGCTGGAAGTCATTAAATTTAAGCTTTACGCCCTGGCGGGCAATCTGCCGATCCGGTTTGATCTTCACCAGCCTTCGATCCAGCTCTTCGTAAAGCCAGTCGATAATTTCCAGACAGGCTTCCCAGTCGTGGATATCTTCCGATAGCGTACGCTCCACGCCGATCGACTTACGCTGGCGCTCGACAATCACCTCGCGGTCGTCAATGCCGTTGCAGCGCTCCCACAGCACGCGGCCAAATTTGCCAAAACGCCTTAACAGCATCGCCAGATCGCTCTTCTGCACGTCGCCACAGGTCTTTAATCCCAGCTCTTCCAGCCTGCGCGCGGTAACCTTACCTACGCCGGGAATTTTTTCCAGCGGGAGGGTCAGGATAAATGCCGCCGTCTCATCGGGCGTGATCACAAACTGGCCGTTTGGTTTATTGATATCGGAGGCGATTTTGGCAAGAAACTTGATTGGCGCCACCCCTGCGGAGGCGGTCAGATTAAGCTCCTGCCGGATGGTGTCACGAATTTCCTTCGCCATCAGCGTGGCCGATCCGTGACAGTGCGGGCTGTCAGAAACGTCAAGATAGGCTTCATCGAGCGAAAGCGGTTCAATCAATGAAGTGTAGCGGGCGAAGATTTCGCGGATCTGCACGCTGACCTCTTTATACGCCTCATATCGGCCGGGGATCACTGTCAGATGCGGGCAGAGCTTCAGCGCCATTGCCGTGGACATGGCGCTATGAACGCCGTACCTGCGCGCCGGATAGTTGGCGGTGCTAATCACTCCGCGCTGTACCCGACTGCCGCCAATAGCAATGGGGATATCACGCAGTGCCGGATTGTCACGCATCTCCACGGCAGCAAAGAAGCAGTCCATATCAACGTGAATGATCTTACGCATAATCCCCCCCGCAAATTACTGGATAAGTATACAGTTAAATTATGCTATTTCAATTAATGTCATATCTCGCTTAATCATTAAGCAAGTTAAGCTTTTTAATCTTCACAATCCTGATAAAAAAATAGACAATGCTACCGTGACACCGCGATAGTGGATTCGTCCGATTTTGTAAAGTACAGACGCCTTTCGGCACTGCCTCCACCCTCTTCTTCAAGGGAACAAGAATGACCAAAATCGCATTGCTTTTTGCGATGATTTTTTTACCAACCGTTGCCATGGCCAGCGTACCCGGTGCGATCCAGCCGCCTCTGGCGCCGGTAAGCAAAGAGTTAAAGAAACAGCTGCTGGGCACGCCGGTATATCTGCAAATCTTCAAAGAAGAACGCACCCTTGAACTGTATGGCAAGATCGGTAACGAATATCGTCTTCTCGACAGCTATCGCATCTGTAATTTTTCCGGTGGACTGGGGCCAAAGCGTCGCCAAGGCGATTTTAAAAGTCCGGAAGGGTTTTACAGCGTCGGACTTTCCCAGCTAAAGCCGGACAGCCGCTTCTATCGTGCGATTAACGTCGGCTTCCCGAATGAGTATGACCGCCAGCAGGGTTATGAAGGGAAATACCTGATGATCCACGGTAACTGCGTGTCAGTGGGCTGCTACGCGATGACCGATGCCTATATGGATGAAATTTATACGTATGTTGAAGCCGCGCTGCGTAACGGCCAGCAGCGGGTTGAGGTCGGCATTTATCCTTTCCGCATGACGGAAAGCAATATGCAGCGCCACCGCTACTCGTCCTACTTCAACTTCTGGAAAGAGCTACAGCCGGGATATACCCAGTTTGCGCAGACCAAAATGCCGCCTTCCGTTAGCATCAGCGGCGGAAAGTACGTGACGAACCGCCCAATGATGAACGGTTCAGAAATCAGCGGTTCAGCTCTGGCGCTCACCCAGGCAAAATAGCGCCCAGTCACCGGGTTCTATCTTATTCCAGCTTTCATTGGCCGTCAGCGGCTGAGTCGCAATCACCGTGACCACGTCATTTGGCGTGGTCTGCTTCTGAAAGTCGATTTCCACATCCTGATCCAGCAGCTTCGCTTTGCCAAACGGCGCGCGGCGGGTTATCCAGAACAGATTGGTCGAGCAGAACGCCATCAGATAGCGGCCGTCCGACAGCAGCATATTGAATACGCCTTTCTGCCGCAGCTCCGATGCCAGCTCTGCAATGTAGCGGAATACCGCAGGCCAGTTGCCCGGCGTTCTTGGATAGCGCGTGGTCAGTTTGTGCAGCAGCCAGCAAAATGCCAGCTCACTGTCGGTTTCACCGATCGGTCGGTAAGGGCCGGTATCCAGTCCCTTATAGCCTTTCAGCTGGCCGTTGTGCGCATAGGTCCAGTTGCGTCCCCACAGCTCTCGTGTAAACGGATGGGTATTCTCCAGGGAGACTTCACCCCGGTTCGCCTGGCGAATATGCGCCACCACCGAACAGGACTTAATCGGATACTCCTGCACCAGCCGCGCAATGGGCGACTGAAAGCTGGGCTGCGGATCTTTAAATGTGCGGCAGCCTTTCCCTTCGTAAAAGGTAATACCCCATCCATCTTTATGCGGACCCGTTCCCCCACCGCGCTGCACCAGCCCGGTAAAGCTAAAACAGATGTCCGTCGGGACATTCGCGCTCATCCCGAGCAGTTCGCACATAGTCATACCTCGTCAACAGCCGCCAAACGGATAACCGGGACAGCCCGCCGCGGATGATGCTCTGGCGGGCAGTGACGGCAATTACTTCGCCATCTCTTTTTCAATCAGCAGGATCAGGATATGGATCACTTTAATATGGATCTCCTGAATGCGGTCGGCAAAGCCAAAGTGCGGGACGCGAATTTCCACATCCGCCGTTCCGTCCATTTTGCCACCGTCTTTGCCGGTCAGCGTAATCACTTTCATGCCCTTCGCACGGGCGGCCTCAATCGCTTTGATCACGTTAGCTGAGTTTCCAGAGGTGGAGATCCCCAGCAGCACATCCCCCGCCTGGCCTACCGCTTCAACATAGCGGGAGAAGATGTGGTCATAGCCAAAATCATTGCCGACGCACGAGATATGGCTGACATCAGAGATTGCGATCGCCGGATAGCCCGGACGGTTCTCACGGTAGCGGCCGGTCAGCTCTTCGGCGAAGTGCATCGCGTCACAGTGCGAACCGCCGTTACCGCAGGAAAGCACCTTTCCACCCGCTTTGAACGCATCGGCAAGCAGCACCGCCGCCCGCTGAATGGCGTGGATGTTAGCGTCATCGCTTAAAAACTTATTCAGCGTGTCGGCCGCTTCGTTCAGCTCGGCGCGAATGATGTCCTGATACATAGGGAGAGTTCCTTTTTAGGAATAAGTGATTGGTTAAGTTTATCAACTTGCCGGAAGGCCGTGAAGCAATCTCCCCTTCAGGCTCGCGGATTCCCCTTCCATGCAACGCTTTGTGAGCCAGGTTGTAATTATTATGTAAACAGATTGCATCTGGAAGCGCGGTAATCTAAACATATATCAACAGGTCGGACCTCTTACTACTTACGGAGCACATGTTATGATGGTTCTCAGTATTGTGGCGACGATCGTGCTGATTGGCGCCCTGTTTTATCACCGCGTAAACCTCCTGGCTGCCAGCGCCGCATTACTGGCCTGGACAGCTGCCCTGAGCCTGATCGGGCTGTGGACCTTCTGGCTGCTGATCCCGCTGGCTATCATTCTGCTGCCGCTGAACCTGACATCGATACGTCAGACCCTGTTTGGCAAACCGGTGCTGAACACCTTCCGTAAAGTGATGCCGCCGATGTCGCGCACTGAAAAAGAAGCAATTGATGCCGGAACCACCTGGTGGGAAGGCGATCTGTTCCGCGGTGCCCCGGACTGGAAAAAGCTGCATGACTATCCGCAGCCGAAGCTGACTGACGAAGAGCAGGCCTTTCTCGACGGTCCGGTAGAGGAAGCCTGCCGTATGGCGGACGACTTCCAGATCACCCATGAAATGGCCGATCTGCCGCCGGAGCTGTGGGCCTACCTCAAGCAGCACCGCTTCTTTGCCATGATTATTAAGAAAGAGTACGGCGGCCTGGAATTCTCCGCCTATGCACAGTCGCGCGTGCTGCAAAAGCTGTCCGGCGTTTCCGGCATTCTGGCGATTACCGTTGGCGTGCCTAACTCCCTGGGTCCCGGCGAACTGTTGCAGCACTACGGTACAGAAGAGCAAAAAAATCATTATCTGCCGCGTCTGGCCAGTGGACAGGAGATCCCCTGCTTTGCGTTGACCAGCCCGGAGGCAGGCTCCGATGCCGGTGCCATCCCCGATACCGGCGTGGTCTGTATGGGCGAGTGGCAGGGCGAACAGGTTCTGGGGATGCGCCTGACCTGGAACAAACGCTACATCACCCTGGCCCCTATCGCGACCGTGCTGGGTCTGGCGTTTAAGTTGTCCGACCCCGATCGTTTGCTGGGAGAGACCGAGCATCCGGGCATTACCTGTGCGCTGATCCCAACCCACACTCCGGGCGTTGAGATTGGCAGCCGCCACTTCCCGCTGAATGTCCCCTTCCAGAACGGACCGACCCGCGGGAAAGATATCTTTGTTCCTATCGACTATATTATTGGCGGTCCGGCGATGGCAGGCCAGGGCTGGCGGATGCTGGTTGAGTGTCTGTCGGTCGGCCGCGGCATTACGCTGCCGTCTAACTCTACCGGCAGTCTGAAAAGTATTGCGCTGGGCATTGGTGCCTATGCCCATATTCGCCGTCAGTTCCGTCTGCCGATTGGCAAGATGGAGGGGATTGAAGAGCCTTTAGCACGCATCGCGGGCAACGCCTACGTGATGGATGCAGCCGCCTCGCTGATTACCTACGGCATTATGCTGGGCGAAAAACCGGCGGTGCTGTCGGCCATCGTGAAATATCACTGCACCCATCGCGGCCAGCGGGCGATCATGGACGCCATGGATATTGCCGGCGGTAAAGGGATTATGCTCGGCAGCAGTAACTTCCTGGCCCGTGCCTATCAGGGTGCGCCGATTGCGATCACCGTTGAGGGGGCGAATATCCTGACCCGCAGCATGATCATCTTCGGTCAGGGTGCCATCCGCTGCCATCCTTACGTGCTGGATGAGATGAACGCGGCGCAGAATAATGACGTGGCGGCATTTGACCGGGCGCTGTTTAGCCATATCGGACACGTTGGCAGTAATACCGTGCGCAGCCTGTGGCTGGGGCTGACCGGCGGCCTGACCAGCGCGTCACCCACTCGCGACGCCACCCGTCGTTACTACCAGCATCTGAACCGCATCAGCGCAAACCTGGCCCTGCTGTCGGATATTTCTATGTCGGTACTGGGCGGCAGTCTGAAGCGCCGTGAACGTATTTCGGCGCGTCTCGGCGATATTCTTAGCCAGCTGTATCTGGCTTCGGCGGCGCTGAAACGCTATGACGATGAGGGACGTAATGAAGCCGATTTACCGCTGGTTCACTGGGGCGTGCAGGATGCGTTGCACCAGGCGGAAACGGCGATTGACGACCTGCTGCGTAACTTCCCGAACCGCGCGGTCGCCGGTCTGCTGCGCCTCGTGGTCTTCCCGACCGGCCGCCGCTGCCGCGCACCGTCCGACCGTCTTGACCACCAGCTGGCGCGCATTCTGCAAGTGCCGTCGGCCACCCGCAGTCGTCTCGGCCGCGGTCAGTATCTGACGCCGGGCGAAAACAACCCGGTCGGACAGCTGGAGCAGGCGTTACAGGATGTGATGGCCGCCGAGGCGATACACGATCGTCTGTCGAAAGAACGGAATAAGTCTCTGCCGTTTACCCGTCTGGACGTGCTGGCCGCAGAGGGTATGCAGGCCGGATGGTTGACCAAAGCCGAAGGCGAAGTGCTGATCCGCGCCGAAGCCAGCCGTCTGCGCTCAATCAACGTCGATGAATTTGAACCGGACGCACTGGCAACGCAGCCGGTACGGGCGGAGGTGACACCGGAAGTGCAGCCGGAGGAATCTCGCGGGGTAAAGTCGCAGGCGCCGCGCAAGACTGAGGCGGCATAACGAGTGAAGTAAGTCCGTTTATCACCGCTCTACGGGCCGGTCGCTTTGTCAGCAGCCGGCCCGTACTTTTTCAGCGGACAGACGTTTTCATCCGTTCTGACGAACACGCATAATCAGCGCATCGATATCCGGGATATGGTTAGCCAGCAGGATCAGGCTGCGGCCCAGCGCGATCGACTGACGCACGCACTCCACCTGCATTTCACGATCCTCAATCTGCTGAATATCCGCCACCTGCGACATCCCTACGGTACGGCGGACAAGCTCAGTCCCGGCGTAGCCGATGGTATCGCGCCAGATCTTCTGTAGAAACTCGCTGGCATAGCCCGGCGTAGCCAGCGCACGGTCGGTGGTTTTCTCCGCCGCCAGCGCCAGGAATCCTTCCGCAAAGCTGTTCCACAGATCGCGGACATCTTTCAGGCGCTGTTCACGCCCGGCGGCGGCTTCACGCGGTGGCAGCAGGCCCGGCAGCGCACAGTAGTTGATCATCAAGTTACCGATAGCCGTCCCGACATCAAACCCGATCGGGCCGTAGTAGCCAAACTCGGCGTCAATGACCTTCAAACGTCCTTCGGCTACAAAAATCGATCCGCTGTGGATATCGCCGTGCAGCAGCGCCTCTGCACTGCTGAAGAAGCGATGTTTCAATCCGGCGACCGCCACCTTCAGGGCGTTATCCTCACGCAGCGCCTCGGCAAGCCACTCCAGTTCACGAGGATAGGCGTTACGTTCGTGCTGCTCGTAAGGCTCATTGAAGAACAGGTCTTCGGTGATACCGCACATCTCCGGGTTGATAAAGCGGCTAACCTCCGCCTTTTTCAACTGCGGTGGCTGGAAGAAATCAGAGGTGTGGAACAGCGTTTGCGCCAGATAGTCTCCCAGCTGGGTGGCGGCCTGCGGATACGCGGTGCCGTTGACCAGTTCACGCCGCCAGATCACGTGATCGGAGAGATCCTCCAGCACCATTACCGCCAGCGCCACGTCATAGTGCAGGACTTTTACCGTGTGCTGCGGGCAGAACTTACCGTGTTCAATCAGCGTTTCCGCTTCCAGCCTGGCGCGATCCAGGGTCAGCGGCCAGGACTCACCGACACAGCGCACATAGGGCAGCGCCTGTTTTACTATCACCCGACTTATGCCGTCAGTATCAAAAATCTTAAACACCAGGTTAAGATTACCATCACCGACTTCCAGCGAATCTACAAGGCTGTCAGGATTATTCACGCCGCCAAACTGACGGGCATATTCCACGGCATCCGCTGCGGTGAACGTACGGTATTGCGACATTAACCTGACCCTCATCAATCAAAATCATAGAAACAAGCCGTTCAGACGTCTATACATCCGATAATCATGTTGGCACACTATATCACTTTAACGCAACCAGGATTTTACAAATGCAAACTCTCAGCACGACCAGTCTTCAGGTGCGTGGTAATCAGCTCTGGATCCTTGACCAGCAGGCGCTTCCTCAGCAAAAAATCTGGTGCCCTACTCCTGATGTGGCTGCCCTGGTTGATCACATTAAAACTCTGCGCGTCCGCGGCGCACCGCTGATTGGGCTTTCCGCCAGCCTGCTGCTGGCGCTGCTGGCAGAGAACGGCATGCCGCAGGATAAGCTGGCCGAGGCTCTTGAAGTGTTACGCGCATCGCGTCCGACCGCGGTCAATCTGATGAATAACCTTGACCGGATGAAGCTGGTGCTGGCGCAGGATGACTACGCCACTGCGCTAACCGTTGAAGCGCTGCGGCTGGTCGATGAGGATAAGATGCTGTGCGACAGTATTGCCGAAGCGGGCAGCACGCTGGTGAAGCCCGGCAGCCGTCTGCTGACGCACTGCAATACCGGCGGGCTGGCGACGGCAGGCAACGGCACGGCGCTGGGCGTGATAGCCCGCGCCTGGCAGCAGGATAAAGTGGCCAGCGTATGGGTCGATGAAACCCGCCCTCTGTTACAGGGGGGCCGTCTGACCGCATGGGAACTGGGTGAGCTGGGGATCCCTTACCACCTGATCTGTGACTCGATGGCGGCCAGCCTGATGGCACAGGGAAAAGTGGATGCGATCTGGGTAGGCGCAGACCGCATTGCCGCCAACGGCGATGTAGCCAATAAAATCGGCACCTACAGCCTGGCGGTACTGGCGCAGTATCACGGCGTACCGTTTTACGTAGCGGCACCGCATACCACGCTGGATCGCAACTGTCCCGATGGCAACGCTATTCCCATTGAGCAGCGTGCCGCCAGTGAGGTTACCGGTGTGGCGGGCAGCTTCGGCGACGTCACCTGGGCACCGGAAGGCGCGCAGGTCTATAACCCGGCGTTTGACGTGACGCCCGCCGCCCTTATCAGCGGCTGGATACTGGATACCGGCGTGGTCACACCGGATCAGGTCAATGCAGGGGTTTTCCAGCCGCGCGTTTGACCGCTGACTGCGGTTAACCGCTCCGTTAGAAGCGGATGCCCTCCGTTGCACGACATACGCGCAACGGAGGGCATTACTGCGAGGGGCGTTTTCGGCCGCTTCCCGCAGATTAACAAGGATTACGGCAGACGCGGATAGGCATCGGCGATCGTGTCGCCGGTGAAATTAGCGATCCAGCCTTCCTGGTTATCGAAAATACGGATAGCGGTAAAGTGCGGTGCAGAACCCATATCAAACCAGTGTGCCGTGCCTGCCGGAACCGAGATCAGATCGTTTTTCTCACACAGGATCTGATAGATATGGCCATCAAGATGCAGGCAGAACAACCCTGCGCCCTCAACGAAGAAGCGAACTTCATCTTCACCGTGGGTGTGCTCTGACAGAAACTTGGTGCGTAGCACCTCTTTCTGTGGGTTGTCCGCACGCATACTGATGACGTCCCAGCTCTGGTAACCTTTTTCTGCCACCAGTCGGTCAATCGCGTGCTGATAGGCGTTGATCACCGTTTCCGAGTCCGGATTTTCACCCAGATCGCGATCGGCTTCCCAGCGCTCAAAGCGCACCTCTTTAGTCTTCAGCTTTTCGGCAATCTCCGCCGCATCGGTGCTGTGCCAGATCGCGAAGGCCGCGTCGGTATCGGTAAAAATAGTCAATGCACTCATGGATTCAACAGCTCCTGATTAATCTGATCAAAACCTGAAACCTGGCGATGGCGGCTTTCGGTATCCGCCTCACCACGTATTAACTGAAGGGTATTCCAGCCCGCTTCCCGTGCGGCGTCCAGCTCCTGATGGATATCGGATAAAAACAGCAGTTCCGCCGCGGGTCGTGCAATCTGTGCAGCGATATTGCGATAGGAATCCGTCTCGCGCTTGGCGCCTGCGTGGGTATCAAAATAGCCGCTGAACAGCTCTGTAATATCACCCGCATCGCTGTAGCCAAATAACAATTTCTGCGCAGCTACTGAGCCGGATGAATAGACATACAGCGCCACCCCCTGCTCATGCCAGCGCTTCAGCGCGGGCAGCACGTCGGCGTACAGATGACCGGTAAAGCTGCCGTTAAGATAGCCCTCCCGCCAGATCATCCCCTGCAACGCTTTCAGCGAAGTAGATTTACGATCTTCATCCATAAACCCTAACAGCACCTCCGTCAGCGCCTCTGGCGTGGCATCCGGGCGGCCCGTCTCTACGCGAAGATCGTCCAGCGCCTGAGCAACCTCAGGCTGCTGCCGGTTATTCTGAATAAAGGCGGGCAGCTTCTCCCGCGCATAGGGGAACAGCACGTTGTGAACGAAGCGAATATCGCTGGTGGTGCCTTCAATATCGGTAACAATAGCGCGGATCATTTGCTCTCCAGAACGCGGCGTTGTAGTTCGCACTGGAAAAGGAATTCCAGTCCTTCAAGGTGACGGCGCGCCTCGTTAACGTCTTTGCCCCAGCAGGTCAGACCGTGACCGCGCAGCAGGAAGCCGTAGCGTAGCGGGGTGTGGGCGGCAAACTGTTCAATGCGCTGCGCCAGACCGTCAATATCCTGATCGTTATCAAACAGGGCGATGGGAACACAGTCAAGGTGGGAGTGCTGACCCGCCAAGGTTTTCTGCATCTCATACCCCTGCAACTCAACCGCTGCGCCCTTTTCGACCCGCGACAGCACCGTTGAGTTCACCGTATGCGTATGCAGCACGGCACCCGCGTCCGGGAACAGGCGATAGATCAGCGTGTGCAGACCGGTTTCCGCCGAAGGCTTACGCCCGGAAGGGACGCGATTACTGGCAATCTCAACCTGAATAAAATCATCGGAGGTCAGGCTGCCCTTATCCTTTCCCGATTCACTCAGCAGGCAGAAATCTGCATCCTGGCGAACGGACATATTTCCTCCGGTCGCCGGTGCCCATCCGCGTGCGCCGATCCAGTGGCAGGCGCTAACAAGTTGATCTAATTGCGAGGTCTGTGTCATATCGGTTCCCGGTTTCTTGCGGAGCGTTGCTGTCTGACTGGCCTTTTTAGCCGTCTAAGCGTCTTGATTGCCAAATAGTATCACCGTGATATATTGGCAGCAATACGTGACACCACATCATAAAACCGCATTCGGCAAGGGTTAATTATCATGAGTCAGACGTCGTTTACCCCAGAAAGTAAGTTACCCGCGCTGGGCACCACCATCTTTACGCAAATGAGTGCGCTTGCCCAACAGTACAATGCCATCAACCTGTCGCAGGGGTTCCCGGATTTTGACGGTCCCGACTATTTGCAGCAGCGTCTGGCCTGGCACGTCAGCCAGGGGGCAAACCAGTATGCGCCGATGAGCGGCGTGGCACCGCTGCGCGAGGCGATTGCCCGGAAAACCTCCGAGCTTTACGGCTACGCGCCGGATGCCAACACCGAGGTCACCGTGACCGCCGGTGCAACCGAAGCGCTGTATGCGGCGATTACCGCGCTGGTGCGTCCGGGTGATGAGGTAATCTGCTTCGATCCCAGCTATGACAGCTATGCTCCGGCGGTAACGCTGGCAGGCGGCGTGCTGAAGCGCATTGCCTTACAGCCCCCCGCTTTTCGCGTTGACTGGGCTGAATTCTCTGCTCTGCTGTCGCCGCGTACCCGACTGGTGATCCTCAATACGCCACATAATCCGTCGGCGACCGTCTGGCAGAAAAGCGACTTTTCCCAGCTGTGGCAGGCTATCGCTGAGCAGGAGATCTACGTGCTGAGCGATGAGGTCTACGAGCATATCTGCTTCGATGCCGCCGGCCACGCCAGCGTGCTGGAACATCCGCAGCTGCGGGAGCGGGCCATCGCGGTTTCTTCGTTTGGTAAAACCTTCCACATGACCGGCTGGAAAGTGGGCTACTGCGTGGCTCCGGCCATTCTGAGCGCCGAGGTGCGTAAGGTGCATCAGTATCTGACCTTCTCGGTGAATACGCCGGCACAGCTGGCGCTGGCTGATATGCTCCAACAGCACCCGGCGCACTATCGTGAACTGCCGGACTTTTACCGTCAGCGCCGCGACCGCTTTGTTCAGGCGCTTTCCGGCAGCCGTTTTAAGCTGCTGCCCTGCGAAGGTACCTACTTCCTGCTGGCGGATTACAGCGCTATCTCCGATCTGGATGATGTGGCATTCTGCCAGTGGTTAACAAAAGAAGTAGGTGTGGCGGCGATCCCCCTTTCGGTGTTCTGCGCCGACGCCTTCCCTCATAAACTGATCCGCCTGTGCTTTGCTAAACAGGAAGCCACGCTGGATGCTGCTGCGGAGCGACTGTGTCAACTTTAAAAATTAGCGTACTTCAGCAACCGCTGGAATGGATGGACGGCGCAGCGAATCTGCGTTTTTTTGATTCTCTTCTGGGCGACCTGATCGGGCGCGATCTGATTGTGCTGCCGGAGATGTTCACTACCGGTTTTGCGATGGAAGCGGCTAAAAGTTCGCTGGCGGAGAGTGAGGTGATTGCCTGGCTACAGGAGAAGGCCGCGGCAGCGCAGGCTATGGTAGCGGGCAGCGCGGCGATTCAGACGGCAAAAGGGGCGGTTAACCGTTTTTTCCTGGTGGAGCCGGGCGGCGCGGTGCATTTTTACGACAAGCGCCACCTGTTCCGCATGGCCGGTGAGCACGAACATTATCTGGCGGGCGATCGTCGTGAGGTGTTCGAGTGGCGCGGCTGGCGAATTCTGCCACAGGTGTGTTACGACCTGCGTTTCCCGGTGTTTGCGCGCAATCAGAATGATTACGATCTGGCGCTGTACGTTGCCAACTGGCCGGCGCCCCGCACTCTGCACTGGCAGGTGCTGCTTCAGGCGCGGGCCATTGAGAACCAGGCGTATGTTGTCGGCTGCAACCGCGTTGGCTCTGACGGTAACGGTCACAGCTACAGCGGTGACAGTCGGATTTTCAGCCCGCAGGGTGAGGTTCTGGCAGCCGGAGAACCGCGTCAGGCTGCCGTTTTGGAAGCCGATCTGTCGCTGGAGAGTTTGCGGGAGTATCGTGATCGGTTCCCGGCGTGGCGGGACGCGGATAAATTTAGTTTATAAGCGGACGGGGCGGGGTGTTGCTGTTCGTTTAGCTGCTGGCTTATCGGTCCGGGGCGGGGGGGGTGCTGTTCGTTTAGCTGTTGGCTTATTGGGCTTGGGTGGGTGAGTTGCTGTTCGTTCAGCTGCTGGCTTATCGGTCCGGGGCGGGTAAGCAGACGCGCCGTAAACACGTCCGTGTGGGCTCGGTTCGCGCATCCCTGCGCTCAACGGTCTGCTTACCCGCCCCGGACCGATTGCCCATTAATCTCTTGTGTCGCGTCGAGATTAAATCATTGTTTTTATTTAACACTTTACTAATTAAAATCAGAAATCATGCCAGATTTGACCAAAATGCATGCAATTATTATGGCCCTGCAATATGCCACTCACGTTCGTTCACAACCCTCAATCCCATAGCCGCGCCCCTCAGTGCAGGTATCACTAAACCTCACAGTGATTAAATTGCCCTGCGTTTTTCATTCAGAAGGGACCCGCCGGTCAGCACAGTCACCGAACTGTCAGCCCTCGATCCCCCAGTTAGCGCAGTCACCACCCGGCAAAAGCATCCACCGATTAACGCAATCATCGCGCCCGGTAAAGGCATCCACCGATCAACACAATCACCGCGCCCAGTCATTACTGACTATCCCCTCAGGCCACCGATCTCTGGACAACTGCCTCCACGTATACCGTTAAGCCGCAAAAAAAGCAGATCGGCCCTGCCCTTTCATCCAGACGACTCTCGTACGGAAAGCCGACCGGCGCAGTCACCACACACAACCATTGCAGGCAATCCCCTCAGGCCACAGCACTCTGAGCGACAGCCTCCACGAATACAGCTAAGCGGAAAAGAAAGCAGATCTCCCCTGTCCTTCATCCAGACGACTCTCGTACGGAAAGCCGACCGGCGGGTGCCCTGGCCGGAGCATCCGCAGCGCTGAACGAAGAGAGGAAGCCAGGATTCGCCCACAGGACGTGGGCGAAAGGCGCTGCCGGGCCAGGGATGGACCGTCTGCGCCGGTCCGACAGGCTGACGAACGCAGTGAAGGCACCGCGCAGCGGCGCGAGGACCCGCCCGGCCAGGGCACCCGCCGGTCAGCGCAATTACCGAACAGCCAGCAATCGATCCCGCCGGTCAGCCCAGTCACCGAACAGCCAGCAATCGATCCCGCCGGTCAGCGCAATCACCGAACAGTCAGCCATCGATCCCACAGGTCAGCCCAGTCACCGAACAGCCAGCAATCGATCCCACCGGTCAGTGCAGTCACCGCCCCGCCACCTCATTCACCACCTGCACATACGCCTGCACCGCCTGCGCCACATCACTGACGGTCACCGACTCGGCGGGATGATGGCTGATACCACGATCGCAGCGCACAAACAGCATCCCCACCGGCCAGCGTTCGGCAATCGCAATGGCATCGTGCCCGGCCCCGCTCGGTAACGACAAACTCCGCCCCTGCACCTGAACGACCGCGCGGGTCAACGCCGCCTGCAAAGCCGGATCGCAGCCGGTAGCCGGAATATGATAATACTCCTCGGCGCTAAAACTCAGCCCGCGCCGCCGGGCTATCGACTCACCTTCGGCCAGCAGCGCAGCAAGCAGCACCGACAACGGCTCGTCCTCCGGTCCGCGAACGTCAAGCGACAGCGCCACCTCACCCGGAATAACGTTTACCGCACCCGGACGGCATTGCAGCGTCCCGACAGTGGCCACCAGCTGCGGGCCGGATTGCCGGGTATGCTGTTCAATAAACACCATCCACTCGGCGGCGGCGGCTAACGCATCCTTACGGTGATGCATCGGCACCGTACCGGCATGGCCCGCCTCACCGGTAAAACCGCAGTTAAGACGGTGCGCGCCGTTAATCGCCGTCACCACGCCCAGCGCCAGACCGTCCTGCTCCAGACACGGTCCCTGCTCGATATGCAGCTCAAGATAGGCAACAAAATCTTCCTCGTCACGCGCCGACTGCCAGATACGGTCAGCCTTAAGCCCGCAGTTACGCATCGCCTGCGAAACAGTAATACCGTTATCATCAGGACGATCGACCCAGCTTTCCGGCCACGTCCCGGTCAGCCCGCGGCTGCCCAGCAGCGTGATACCAAAGCGGGTGCCCTCTTCATCGCCAAAGCCAACGACTTCAATCGCCAGCGGCAAACGCTCACCGCGATCGTGCAAAAACTGCACGGTTTCAATCGCCGTCAGTACGCCCAGCATACCGTCGTAGCGGCCGGCGTTGCGCACCGTATCAAGATGGGATCCAAGCAGCAGCGCCTTTGCCCCAACCTGCTGCCCCTCGTAGCGCCCGCAGATATTGCCGACGCTGTCCTGCCACACCTGCATCCCCGCCGCGGCCATCCACTTACCGACCAGCGCATTCGCCCGCAGCTGCTCCGGCGACAGATAGACCCGGGTCAGCGATCCTGGCGTTTCACTGATCTCAGCCAGTGCATCGCAGCGCGCCATTACACGCGCGGCAGCATCGGCCGCCGCCGCCGCCGTCATCAGGCAGTCACGCATTAGCGACTCCCGCGGTAGTGATCCCAGGCGGCCTGCATCGCGGCCCCCTGAGTGGTGCGGAAACCAAGGTGATTCAGCACCGACTCCAGCGCACTCAGCGTCTGCATCACGCAGTCTTTGCGGGCGTTATAGCCCATCGTGCCAATACGCCAGACTTTACCAATCAGCGGACCAAACGAGGTTCCAATCTCAATACCGAAATCTTCCAGCATCAGCCTGCGGACCTGCTCACCGTTCACCCCCTGCGGGATCACCACGCCAAGCACGTTGTTCATCTTATGTTTCAGATCGCCGAAGGTTTCCAGCCCCATGCCCTGCACGCCTTTTAGCAGCGCATCGCCGTGCAGTCTGTGGCGAGCGATACCGTTTTCCAGACCCTCTTCAAGGATCAGGCGCGCGCATTCGCGGGCACCAAACAGCGCGGAGGTCGCTTCGGTATGGTGATTAAGCCGCTCCGGTCCCCAGTAATCCATGATCATGCCGAGATCGAAATAGTTGGAGTAGATCATCTCATCATCACCGTCCTGATGCGCATCCGTCCGTATCCCCGCCTCCACGCACTTACGTTTGCGGATCGCCGCCTCCATCTGCGGGCTGAGAGTGATTGGCGAGGTGCCGGATGGACCGCCCAGGCACTTCTGCATCCCGGCGGAGACCGCATCCAGCCCCCACGCATCGGTTTCCAGCGGGTTACCGGCGAAAGAGGCGGTGGCGTCGGTATAAAACAGGACATCGTAGCGGCGGCAGATGGCCCCCAGCTCTTCCAACGGTTGCAGCATGGTGGTGGAGGTATCGCCCTGTACCGTCAGCAGCAGGCGCGGACGCACCTTTTTAATCGCATCTTCAATCTGGTCCGGGGTAAACACCTCGCCCCACGGCACTTCTATGGTATGCACTTCCGCACGGCAGCGGCGGGCAATTTCACACAGCAGATGACCGAAACGGCCAAATACCGGCACCAGCACTTTGTCACCGGGTCGGATAGCCGACAGCAGGATCGCCTCGATACCGGCGCGTGAAGTGCCGTCCACCAGCAGGGTCCACTGATTTTTGGTGCGGAATACGGCGCGGTACAGCGCCATCACCTCATTCATATAGTGCGTCATCGCCGGATCGTACTGGCCAATCAGCTGGCTCGACATCGCGCGCAGCACCCGGGGATCGGCGTTAATCGGTCCCGGCCCCATCAACAGACGCTGCGGGGGATTGATTTGAGTTAATGTTGATAAATCCATCTGTTCAGTCCTTCTGGTCAGTCCCGGTGTATTCAGCTAAGGCCGCGCACCGAGGAGATAAACTGTTTAAGCTCAGTGGTCTGGGGATTGGCGAACAGGGTCTGGCTGTCGCCCTGCTCCCAAACGCGGCCCTGATGCATAAACACAACGCGATCGCCCACTTCGCGGGCAAAATTCATTTCGTGCGTGACGAGGATCAGCGTCATTCCCTCTTTGGCCAGCTGCTCCAGCACCTTCAGCACTTCGCCTACCAGTTCCGGGTCCAGCGCGGAGGTAATCTCGTCACACAGCAATACTTTCGGCGACATCGCCAGCGCGCGGGCGATGGCAACGCGCTGCTGCTGACCGCCGGAGAGATTAGCGGGATAGTAGTCCATCCGATCGCCCAGCCCTACCTTATGCAGCATTTCGGTGGCCAGCGCACGACATTCGCTTTCGCTTTTTTTCAGCACGCGACGCGGAGCCAGCATCACATTTTCCAGCGCGGTCATATGTGGGAACAGGTTAAAGTTCTGGAATACCATCCCTACCGAGCGGCTAATCTCCCGCGCCTGCGTTTCACGATCGGTAATGGTCATTCCACCCAGCTTGATGCTGCCCTCCTGATAGCCCTCCAGACCGTTCATACAGCGCAGCAGGGTGCTTTTCCCCGAGCCGCTGCGGCCAATGATGGAGATCACCTGTCCCATTTCGATATCGAGATCCACGCCTTTCAGTACGTGGTTGTCGCCATAGTATTTCTGCACCTGATTAATGGTGATGAGCGGCATTGAATTTCTTCTCCAGATACTGGCTGTAGCGGGACAGCGGGTAGCACATCAGGAAGTAGCCCAACGCTACCAGCCCGAACACTTTAAAAGGTTGATAGGTGACGTTGTTCAGGATCGTTCCGGCCTTGGTCAGCTCGATAAAGCCGATAATCGAGGCCAGCGCCGTGCCTTTGACCACCTGTACAGCAAAGCCGACGGTGGGCGCGATGCCAATACGCAGCGCCTGCGGCAGGACCACGCGGTACAGCGTCTGGCCGAAGTTCAGACCCAGACAGCGGCAGGCTTCCCACTGCCCTTTCGGCAGCGCCTGAATACTGCCGTGCCAGATATCGATCAGAAAGGCGCTGGTGTAAAAGGTCAGCGCCAGCGAAGCGGCGGTCCACGGCGAAACGTCAATTCCGAACAGCGCCACGCCGAAGAAAGCCAGAAACAGCTGCATCAGCAGCGGCGTTCCCTGAAACAGCTCGGTCCAGGCGCGAATTAAGCGGCAGGGCCAGCGGCGGCGGGTCAGACGTATCATCACCAGCGGCATCGCCACCAGCGTGCCGCCGCAGAAGGCCGTCAGCGACAGCAGGAGAGTCCAGCGCGCTGCCAGCAGCAGGTTACGCAGGATGTCCCAGTCGGTAAAGGTGTTCATCACGGCTGCTCCCCAAACCATTTGCGCCCGGCGGCCAGCAGCAGCTGGCGCATGGCAATCGATAACGCCAGATACATCAGCGTGACCGTCAGATAGATTTCAAAACTTAAAAACGTCCTCGACTGGATCAGGTTGGCGGTAAAGGTCAGGTCCTCATAAGAGACCTGAGAGACCACCGACGATCCCAGCATCACGATAATGCACTGGCTGACCAGCGCCGGATAAATACGCTTCATCGACGGCGGCAGGACCACCCGAATAAACGTCTGGGTGCGCGTCAGGCCCAGCACACGGCCGGCCTCCCACTGACCTTTTGGCGTGACCTGGATCCCGGCGCGGATAATCTCGGTGCTGTATGCGCCCAGATTAATCACCATTGCCAGCAGCGCGGCCTCCCCGGCGGTCAGCTTCAGCCCCAGGTTAGGCAGGCCGAAGACGATAAAAAACAGCTGAACCACAAAAGGCGTATTGCGGATCAGCTCAACATACATACCCCAGCAGCGGCTGAGCAGCGAGGGACGCCCGCTGCGCAGCGCGGCCCCCAGAATGCCCAGCGCGACGCCCCCCACCGTTGCCAGCACCGTCAGCTGAACCGTCACCCACAGGCCGGAAAGCATCTCCGGCCACCAGGGCCACAGAGCGGAAAAGTCCAGTTGGCCAATCATCAGTCAGCCCCGACTAACCCAGATCGGCCGGCAGCGGTGCCTGTAGCCACTGCTGTGACAGGCCGTTCAGCGTGTTGTCCTTCAGCGCCTGCTCAATCAGCGCATCGACCTTAGCCTTCAGCGCGGGCTCATTCTTTTTCATGCCGATATAGCACGGCGAATCTTTCAGCATAAACCGGGCAACCGGTGCTTTGTCAGCATTCTGGCGGGCGATGGCCGCCACCACCAGGTTGCCGGTTGCCACATACTCTACCTGGCCCGAGAGGTACGCAGACAGCGTGGTGTTGTTATCTTCATAGCGTCTCACCTGCGCGTCTTTCGGGGCGACGCCGGTCAGGACCATATCTTCGACCGCGCCGCGGGTGACGCCGATCGTTTTTCCGCTTAGCTCAGCAACCTCTTTCAGCGTGCTGTCCTTCGGGCCGAATACACCAAGGAAGAACGGGGCATAGGCACGGCTGAAGTCGATGGCTTTTTCACGCTCCGGGTTTTTACCCAGGCTGGAAATCACCAGATCCACTTTATCCGTTTGCAGATAGGGGACACGGTTTGCACTGGTAACCGGCACCAGCTGCAACTTTAGTTTCATCTGCTTGGCCAGATATTTTGCCATATCGATGTCGTAGCCCTGCGGCTGTAGATCCGTCCCCACCGAGCCAAACGGTGGGAAGTCCTGCGGCACGGCGATGCGAATAACGCCACGTTTTTCAATGTCCTGCAACTTATCGGCCCACGCGGAGGTGGTTGATGTTAACAGCATCGCAGCAGCCAGAAATGCAAACAGACCTTTTTTCATCTTCACTTACCCCGGTTAATACATCATGAAACGAAAGATTCTTAAAGTGTTTATTTGCAACTAATGTGCCACCGCGTCTTTTATCACTGAGATTTCCTATAGCGGCCGATGAGAACGCGTCGCTGCCCTGATTAAAATGATGTTAAATCCTCAGGTTAAAATGATACCCCCCCGCGTTCAGGACATCGGCAGGCGCCGGGTAACTGCGGAAGGAGCCACGCATGGGGCGACGAAGGATAATAAAAAAGGGCGCGATATCGCGCCCTAAAAAAATGCAAAGCACCAAACCGGTGCCCCATCATCGCTGTTCCAGCTCATCCAGCTCACCATAGAGATCGGCTATCTGATGAATACGCTGCCGCCCGTTGCCCAGCAGTTCATGCAGCAGGGCGTTGGAAAGCAGGTTCACCAGACTGTTTACCGCGGCGTAGCTGTCAAAGGCCGAGACGCTGTCCAGCGGCGCGCAGAGCTGCCAGCGGGCAAGCGCGATTATCGTCTGGGCCTGCGGTTCACACAGGGCCAGCGTCGGGATATTTCGCTGCTGTAGCTGCTGCAAAAGCGGACGGATAATGCGCGTGCGGCGACGAAATGCCATGACCACCACCATATCCTGCGGCGTGATATCCACCAGCTCTTCAGCCAGCGTCTGGCCGGGCTGCGGCAGCAGCAGCACCTGGCTCCGCGCCTGGAGCAGCTGCTGGCGCAGATGCAGCGCCACCGGGTAAGAATTTCTCATCCCGATAATAAATATACGATGACTTGTCGCCAGTGCCTGCACCACTTCACCGAACTGCCGGCTGTCGAGGGCGTTGACCCACTGCGTGAGATTGGCCATCTCCTGCTTATAGTGCCGCGCCAGCAGCGTATTCCCCTGCACCGCATCGCGGGCATCGGTCAGCGGCATCCCGCTCTGACGCAGGGTGCGCAGTTCATTGTGCATCTCCCTGTAGGTTTCATAGCCCAGGCGTTTAAATAGCCGGCTTACGGTGGCCTTGGAGACTCCGCTGAGCCGGGCCAGTTCCGCGCTGTTATAGCCGATCAGGTCGTCAAAGTGATCGACGATAAAATCCGCAATACGCTGCTCCTGCGGCGAGAGCTGCGCATACTGACTGCGCAGGCGTTCATCAAGCTGCTTCATGCCGGGCATCCTGTAACAATTGTTTCATTCAGCGGATCATATACAAATTACGTGCCTGTCTGTAGCAAACCCTGCACAGAGAGCTCAAAAGCCCTGCTCTCCCCCGCCGTACCGACGTCCTTTGCCGACGAACGGCCCGGTCAGATCGCTGCCTCCGGAAAACTGGAATGACTCTTGCTTAAGTCAGCTCCAGAACTTCACATAGCGAGAGTGGTATGAACCAGAGCAACGTGGCACCGCAGGGGATGGCCGTAACCCCTCATCATCTGGCCAGCGAGAGTGCGCTGGGTATTTTACGCGAAGGCGGTAACGCGATTGAGGCCATGGTCGCGGCAGCTGCCACGATTGCCGTGGTCTATCCGCATATGAACGGTCTGGGCGGCGATGGATTCTGGTTAATTGTTCCGCCAGAGGGGGAGCCTGTTGCCATTGACGCCAGCGGTGCGGCAGGTTCACTGGCGGATATCGCGTTCTATCAGGGCGACAGCCATATTCCTCACCGGGGCCCGAAAGCGGCGCTGACCGTGGCGGGCACCGTCAGCGGCTGGAGCGAAGCGCTGTCCGTCGCCAGCGACGTTGGCGGGCAGCCGCTGCCGCTGGCACGGTTATTGAACGATGCGATTCGCTACGCGGCCGCGGGCATTCCGGTCACCGAGTCGCAGGCGGCGGCCACCGCCGCTAAGCTTGCCGAACTGACCGGGCAGCCCGGCTTCGCCGCCACGTTTTTACCCGAAGGTCAGGTTCCCCTCGCCGGTAGCCGTTTTACCCAACCCGATCTGGCAAATACGCTCACTCAGCTGGCGGAGGAGGGGCTGGACAGCTTCTACCGTGGCCCTCTTGCCCGGCGGCTGGCGGATAAAATGGCAAACCTGGGGATGCCGATCACGCTTGAGGATCTGAATCGTCAGCGGGCAAAACGCCGCACGCCGCTGAGCATCCGCCACCGGCACGGTGAACTGTTTAATATGACCCCGCCGACCCAGGGGCTGGTTTCACTCGCCATCCTCGGTATTACCGACCGTCTGGACATGGCGGAGGTCGGTGAAGCGCAGACCATTCACCGCCTTGTCGAAGCCACCAAGCTGGCTTTCAGCCTGCGCGACGATCACATCACCGATCCGCTGTACCTCCGTGAAGAAACCCAGTCGCTGCTTAGCGCCGAAAGGTTAACGCAGATGGCGGCCGGCGTTGATATTAATCGCGCCGCCGCGTGGGGTTCCGGTAAAGGCCCGGGCGATACCGTGTGGCTCGGCGTGATAGATAGCAGCGGCCTGGCCGTGTCCTTTATCCAGAGTATCTATCACGAATTCGGCAGCGGCGTCGTGCTGCCGGGCACAGGTATCACCTGGCAAAATCGCGGCGCGGCGTTCAGCCTGGATGCCGATCATCTGCTGGCGCTGGTGCCCGGCAAACAGCCGTTCCATACCCTCAACCCTGCCGCCGCAAGGTTGAATGATGGCCGCACCCTGGTTTACGGCTCGATGGGCGGTGACGGACAGCCGCAGACTCAGGCCGCCATTTTTACCCGCCATGTGGTGCAGGGCATGCCGCTTCAGCAGGCCATCGCAGCGCCCCGCTGGTTACTGGGCCGCACCTGGGGACAGTCTTCCGAGTCACTGAAGGTGGAGGGCCGGTTCAGCGCAGAGACGGTATCCGCACTGCGTAAGCTGGGCCATGAGGTTGAGATGCTGCCGGACTTCAGCGAAGCCGTCGGCCACGCCGGGGCCATCGTTCGCCATACCAACGGCATGCTGGAAGGTGCCTTCGATCCGCGCAGCAACGGCAGCGCCGCCGGTTTTTAACAGGAGAGATTTATGCAGCAAACTCAGCCCGACTGGGCGATATATATTTCACAGATGGAACAGATACTGGGGCTGGAGCTGGACGATGCACGCCGCGGCGAACTGCTGATCCAGTTCACCCGTCTTGCGGCCATGGCCGCCCCGCTGATGGTTGCCCCGATTGACGATCGGCTGGAAGTGGCAGGAGTGTATAAAGCATGAATCTGGCCGCACTATCGATAGGTGAAATCAGACGGGCATTGGAGAGCGGAGATCTGAGCGCGTATGACATTGCCAGCCGGACGCTGATCGCCATCGATCGCGTTAATCCACGGCTGAATGCCTGGACCTGTGTCACCCGGGATCGGATGTTACAGGAAGCCCGTCGGCTCGATCGCCTGCGGCGTGAAGGGCAGGCGCTCCCCGCCCTGTCCGCCGTCCCGTATGCGGTAAAAAATCTGTTCGACGTTGCCGGGCATACCACTCTGGCCGGAGCCAGCCTGTTCAGCGATCGCCCCGTGGCGCCCGAGGATGCCTGGGCGGTGCGACGGCTGTCCGCCAGCGGAGCGCTGCTGTCGGGCATGCTGAATATGGATGCCTACGCCTACGGCTTTACCACTGAAAATACGCATTACGGTGCCACTCGTAATCCGCATGATACCTCGCGAACGGCCGGCGGATCTTCCGGTGGCTCCGCCGCTGCCGTTGCCGCCGGGCTGGTACACTTCTCTCTCGGCACCGATACCAATGGCTCGATACGCGTACCGGCATCGCTGTGCGGAATTTTTGGTCTGAAGCCTACGTTTGGCCGGCTGTCCCGCAGCGGCAGCCATCCGTTTGCTGCCAGCCTCGATCACATTGGTCCTTTTGCCCGTCGGGTAAGCGATCTTGCCGACGTCTATGATGCCCTTCAGGGGCAGGATCCGGCAGACGGTTTTCAGGCGAGTGAAGCGGTGGCACCGTCGCTGCCGCTTCTGGAGCGTGGTGTGGACGGGCTGCGGGTGGGCGTGCTCGGCGGCTATTTCCAGCAGTGGTGTAATGACGATGCCCGCGCCGCCGTAGCAACCGTCGCGAAAGCGCTCAACGCCCATGACGAATTCCTGCTACCGGAGGCCGAACTCGCACGGAGCGCTGCCTTTATCATTACCGCTGCTGAAGGGGGCAGCCACTATCTTCCCGATTTGCGGCAGTCTCCTGAGCGCTTTGAGCCCGCCTCTCGCGAACGGCTGCTGGCGGGAGCAATGCTGCCTTCCGCCTGGTATGTACAGGCGCAGCGCTTCCGACGCCATTGCCAGCAGCGGGCCGCTGCACTTTTCCGGGATGTGGATGTGCTGATTGCTCCCGCGACGCCGACCGACGCCACACCGCTCGGGCAGCAGACCATGCGCATTAATGGCAACGACATGCCAACCCGCGCTAATATGGGGATGCTAACCCAGCCGATATCATTCCTCGGTTTGCCGGTGACCACCGTGCCGTTGACCAGCACCCGCGGCCTGCCGATTGGAGTCCAGCTGATCGCCGCTCCGTTTAAAGAAGCTGACTGCCTGCGGGCCGCATGGACACTTGAGCAGATGGGTATTACGCAGGCAGAGCCTGTTAACATGGAAGGTTATAATGAAAAGTGAACATATCGATCGTCCGGCGATCCTCGCTGAAGTGACCGCGGCTTTCTATCGTTACGAAGAAGCATTAATCAGCAATGATATCGTCGTGCTGGATGAGCTGTTCTGGCATGACGAACGAACCGTTCGCCTGGGGGCCGGAGAGAATCTCTACGGCATTGACGCTATACGTGAATTTCGGGCCGCGCGGCCGTCGGCCGGGCTGGATCGTCTGCTGCACAACACGGTGATCACCACCTACGGTGACGACTTCGCCGTGTGCAGTACCGAGTTTACCCGCAAAGACAGCGTTAAATCAGGCCGCCAGCAGCAGACCTGGGTCAAACTCCCCTGCGGCTGGCGTATTGTCGCCGCGCAGGTAAGTTTATTAGCCTGATTCACTCTTCCCCGCCTTCTGTTACGGCTCTCCCTCCGGGGCGGGGTGCGCGGCAATCCAGTGCTCGGCAATTTGTTGCCGGGTACAGATCCAGACATTTTCATGCTGCTGGATATGATCCAGAAAACGCTGAAGCGCCCGGAAGCGGCCCGGCCGACCCAGCAGTCGACAGTGCATGCCAATCGACATCATTTTAGGCGCCGTTTCCCCCTCTTCATACAGCACGTCAAACGTGTCGCGCAGATAGGTATAGAACTGATCCGCGGTATTGAAGCCTTGCGGGGTGGCAAAGCGCATGTCGTTGGTTTCCAGCGTGTAAGGAATAATCAGATGTGGCTTGTGCGTACCGTCCTGGCAGGTCACCTGCGTCCAGAACGGTAAGTCATCCCCGTAATAGTCGCTGTCATAGGTCAGCCCCCCCTGTTCCACCACCAGCCGTCGCGTATTGGGGCTGTCGCGCCCGGTGTACCAGCCGGTTGGCGTTTTACCAAACAGATCGGTCAGCGTGTCCAGCGCCTGCTGCATATGCTGGCGCTCGGCTCTGGCATCCATGCCCTGATAGTGTATCCAGCGCCAGCCGTGGCTGACCACGTCATAGTCGGCCGCCTTAATCGCCTCAACAATTTCAGGGCTGCGCGCCAGCGCCATCGCGACGCCAAAGACCGTTAGCGGCAGCTGCCGCTTCTGAAACTCACTGTGGATGCGCCAGAAACCGGCGCGGGAACCGTATTCATACAGTGACTCCATCGACATATGACGTTCCGGATAGCTGGCAGCACCGATAATATCCGAGAGGAACTGCTCAGAGCCTGCGTCACCGTGCAGAACGCTATTCTCCGCCCCCTCTTCATAGTTCAGCACAAACTGAACCGCGATTCTGGCCTTGCCCGGCCAGGCTGCGTGCGGTGGGTTGCCCGCATAGCCGCGCAGATCCCGCGGATAGTTTTTGTTGAAGCTGTATTCTTTCTTTTCCTGGCTGACGCTCATTACCACATCCTCAGTATCGGAACAGGCCGTTGCTTTAATTCAGGTGCTCAAACTGACCCGACAGTTTTTTGGGCACCGGATAATTCAAATCGCCGTGCTTGCTGGTGTTCAGCCCCAGCGCCAGCAGTGATTCAACCATTTTGACCGCCGCGCCGACGCCATCGATCACCGGTATGCTCAGCTCACACGTCAACGCCTGGGCAAGATCGGCCATGCCGCCGCAGCCGAGCACAATCGCCCCGCTGTCATCTTCCCGCATCACCTGGATACAGCGCTGACGGACTTTCTCCTGCGCGATGCCGCTGCCGTCTTCCAGCGCCAGCACCGGCAGATCAATGGCGTGGACCGCCGCACAGTGATGTTCAAAACCATACTGCCGTAGCAAATGGCGGGCAATAATGACCGTACGCGGTAGCGTGGTAACGATGGAAAATCGTGTCGCAACCAGGGTTGCCATATGCATTGCTGCTTCAGCGATCCCCACTACCGGCCCCTGCGCCAGCTCACGCGCGGCCAGCAGCCCCGGATCGCCGAAGCAGGCGATAACATGACCGGAAACGCCCTGCTGTCGCCCCCTCTTCACCTGTTCCAGTACCCCGATTGCCGCAATCGCCTCGTCAAAGTGCCCCTCAATGGACGGCACCCCCTGCTGAGGGCAGACGGCAAGTATTCTCGTATTCTCTGCCGCTACCGCCCGCGCCGCCGCGCCGATTGTTTCGGTCATCGCCGGGCTGGTATTGGGGTTGATCACCTGAATGATCCGCTCTGTCATGTTCAGTCTCCTTTTGCCGCAAAGAGGCGGGCAAAGTCAGGCAGCGTTTCACCGCCGCGTTCAAAGTGCAGGCTGGCAACAATATGCTCGAAATGATGCTGTAGTGCGTCGGTCAGAGGCTCCAGCGCCTTATTACGCAGAAGATCTAACAGACGGTCGTGATCGTCACAGCGGCAGCCGCGCTGCCAGGGCGCACCGTATGCCGCGACCACCAGCGACGATCGCTGGCTGAGCCGGGTCACCATTTCAGTAAGCACCTGGTTGCCGGATATCGCCTGAAGCTGAATATGAAATGCAGCGGAGAGGCGGATGGCCGCCGAACCGTCATGGCTGGCATGAGCCTGCTGCTCCTGGCGGTTAATCTTCTCCAGCGCCGCCAGATGAGGCCCCTGGCAGTGCGCCAGGACCTGCGGCAGATTTGCGCACTCAATCAGGCTGCGGGTGCGAAAGATATCCCGCGCCTCTTCCACTCCGGGCGTGGCCACCTGCGCACCACGTTTGGGCGTCAGCGTGACCATCTGCACTGCGGCGAGGCGTTGCAGCACTTTCCGGATGCCGGTACGACTGACGCCAAAGACCTCGGAGAGCGCCTCTTCCGGTAATTTACTGCCCGGCGGAAGCTGATGTTCAACTATCGCTGTCATCAGCGCCTGGTAGATCGGTTCGTCCTTATCACTCAGGTCAGAGGCCGTTTTCAGCCCGATGTCACTCTTCATTACCCCACTCCATCCGCATCATTTCCACTATGAATCGTACACAGTAATTAAGATTTTTGTATACAAAAATCATAATCTGGCCTGGATCCTGCAATGCCTTTCATAGTCCGGTTAGTTATTCACTGAATTTTGAGGAGCAGGTTTCATGCCAACGAATCACCTTTCTTCCCGGTCCGCGGAATCCGCTGACCATGAGAACTACAGCCCGCGGCTGTGTAATGAGGATCTTGCTCCGGTACGTAACCAGAACTGGAGCTGGTACAACATCTTTTCTTTCTGGATGTCAGATGTACACAGTATGGGCGGCTATGTGGTCGCAGCCAGTTTCTTTACGCTGGGGCTGGCAAGCTGGCAAGTGCTGCTGTGCCTGCTGGTCGGGATCTGCATCGTACAGCTGTGTGCAAATCTGGTCGCCAAACCGAGCCAGATGAGCGGCGTTCCTTATGCGGTGGTCTGCCGACAGGCGTTTGGCGTGTTTGGCGCCAATATTCCGGCGGTGATCCGCGGCTTAATCGCCTTTGCCTGGTACGGTATACAAACTTATCTGGCCGCGAATGCGCTGATGCTGGTGGCGCTGAAGTTCTGGCCCGCGCTCACCTCAATGACCCAGACTTCCTGGCTGGGGCTTTCCCAGCTCGGCTGGATCTGCTTTGGCATTATGTGGCTGCTACAGGCGATGGTGTTCTGGCATGGAATGAATGCCATTAAACGCTTTATCGACGTTGCAGGCCCGGCTGTCTACGTGGTAATGGTTGCCCTGGCCGGCTGGATTGTATACAAGACCGGATTTGACGGTATCTCTTTCACTCTCGCCAGTAAATCTCTCAGCGGCGGCGAGCAGGCGTGGCAAATGATCACGGCTACCGCGCTGGTGGTCTCCTACTTCTCTGGCCCGCTGCTGAACTTTGGCGACTTCTCGCGCTATGGCAAAAGCATGGGGGAAATACGTCGCGGGAACCGCTGGGGTCTGCCGTTTAACTTCCTGCTGTTTTCCCTGGTTACCGTGGTTATCGTCTCGGGTACGCAGTCGCTGTTTGGCCGGATGATCACCGATCCGATTGAAACCGTCAGTATGATTGGCAACGATCTGGCCGTCGCAATTGGCCTGCTGACGATGATCACTGCCACCATCGGCATTAACATCGTGGCCAACTTTGTTTCACCGGCGTTTGATTTCTCTAACTGTTCTCCGCAGAAGATCAGCTTCCGTACCGGTGGGATGATTGCTGCGGTCGGCTCGGTACTGCTGACGCCGTGGAACCTGTTCCAGTCACCGGAGCTTATTCACTATACGCTGGATGTGCTGGGCGCCTTTATCGGGCCGCTGTTCGGTATTCTGCTGGCCGATTTCTATCTGCTTAAGCGCGGCCAGATTTCGGTGAAAGATCTGTTTGACGATACGCCAAAAGGGAAATACTGGTATCGCGGCGGCTTCAATCCAAAAGCGATTGCGGCGCTGGTGCCGGCGGTCGCGATTGGCCTGACTATCAGCTTCATTCCTTCCCTGCACGCGGTAGCCAACTTTAGCTGGTTTATCGGCGTGGCGCTGGGAGGCGGTGCCTATCGCTGGATTGCCCGTGATGAACGGGTGAGCAGAACCGGTGGGGTGTATCAGGAGAAGGTGGTTATGCAGAAAGAGCCGTAGACGGCGATTATCCAACGGGGTCAGCGCTGTCTGGCCCGGTTTTACCGGGGACTAAACGACGAAAGGCCGATTCTTTCGAATCGGCCTCTCTTGATACTTGGCGGAACGGACGGGGCTCGAACCCGCGACCCCCTGCGTGACAGGCAGGTATTCTAACCAACTGAACTACCGCTCCGCGCTTTGTTCCCCGTCGGGAACGAGTCGGATATTACGAGGCAGAACCACGTTCGTCAACGCTTTTTATGCAGATTTGTTGCAAGTGCTCTTTTTTTATTCTCACCGCGCTTTTATTGCGCGTTTTTAGAGACTTACTGCTCAATTATTTCCTGTGGACGCCACAGACAGCTGCCGCCCTTTTTCTGCACCAGATCCAGCCTTTTCTCATGCTCAGCCCGCTCATTATCCGTGGCACGCAGTACGCGCAGACCGGATGACGGACGCGCAATGCGGTGGATCGTTTCTCCGCCGCTCTGCTCGGTGCGCTCCCCTTCCATTGAAAACGCCAGCGAGGTCTGCCCGCCGGTCATAATCAGGAAAACTTCAGCCAGGATTTCGGAGTCCAGCAGTGCGCCGTGCAGCGTTCGCTTGCTGTTATCTATCTCATAGCGTGAACAAAGGGCATCAAGGCTGTTACGCTTGCCGGGAAACATCCGCCGCGCCATTGCCAGGCTGTCGGTTATCTTGCAGAAGGTTTCTGTCTTGGGAATGTTGCGCTTTAACTTCGCAAACTCATAGTCCATAAAGCCAATATCGAACGAGGCGTTATGGATGACCAGCTCAGCCCCGTCGATGTAGGCCATAAAATCATCGGCGATATCGGCGAACGTCGGTTTGTCCGCCAGGAATTCATCGGCAATCCCGTGGACGCCGAATGCTTCGGGATCGACCAACCTGTCGGGCTTAAGATAAACGTGAAAATTATTGCCCGTCAGACGGCGATTAATCACCTCGACAGCACCAATTTCAATGATCCTGTGCCCTTCATAGTGAACCCCGATCATGTTCATACCGGTGGTTTCAGTATCGAGAACGATCTGACGTGTTGTATTTACTGTGCTCATAGGACCCGTTTATGTCAGACTTGGCGTTTTTCTACAGGGAGTCTACCAGAGATGCTAAAGCAGGTAGAAATTTTCACCGACGGTTCGTGCCTTGGCAATCCTGGCCCCGGTGGATACGGCGCGATTCTGCGCTACGGTAAACACGAGAAAACGTTCAGCGCCGGATTTCATCTGACAACCAACAACCGTATGGAAATGATGGCGGCGATTGTGGCACTGGAAGCACTGAGTCAACCCTGTGCCGTGACACTCAGCACCGACAGCCAGTATGTGCGCCAAGGTATCACCAGCTGGATCCACAACTGGAAAAAGCGGGGCTGGAAAACCGCTGACAAGAAACCGGTGAAAAATGTGGATCTATGGCAGCGGCTGGACAGCGCGCTCAGCCATCATGAAATTCACTGGAAGTGGGTAAAGGGACACGCGGGCCACGTTGAGAACGAACGCTGCGACGAACTGGCACGCAGCGCAGCCGGTAACCCCACCTTTGACGATGTCGGCTATCAGTCCGAATCCTGACCCGCAGGCGGATGACACTGCCGGGTTGCCCCCACCGTTTGCAGCTTCGCTTTTCCGGCGCTCTTTCTGGCCGGATTCATAATCAGCGGGAAGGTGCGCTTGCGGGCAACGATCAGGTTCAGGCAGCCCAGCGCCGGCAGGTGAGTACTGATCATCTTGCCACCCTGTCGGCTCCACGGCAGCACCTGAAAACCACTGCGCTGCACCACTTCATAGTTCAGCAGGCTGAGCCAGTCCAGCAGGCGCATTTGGGTAAACATCCGGCTGTTCCAGGGTATCTTGCGATGGATCCCTGGGATTAGCTTGCCCATGCCCAGCATGCTGAACAGGTTAAACCCACTGAGCAGTATCCAGCCATCATCAATTAACACCCGGTCAACCTCACGCAGAATGCGATGCGGATCGTTGCTCCACGCCAGCGTGTGTGCCAGCAGGCAGGCATCAACCGATTTTGACGCAAACGGCAGACTGAGGGGATCGGCCTGAACCTGCAAACTCTCACCCTTAATCCCGACGTTAACCTGATGAGAAATGGCACAGCCTGTCGTATCGATCTCCGCACTGAGGTTACCGATTTTCAGTAAATGGAAGCCGTACAGCTTTGCCAGGCTTGGGCGCAAATGGTGGGCCAGCGCGTCGCGATAATATTCGCCGCAGGGAATTTTCGACCATGAATCAGGAACATGGCGGATCTGACGTATTTTAGCGGGCTTCATGCTTTACCCTCTTCTATCCATTATGCGTAAATACCCAATCTGATTAGTATTGCCCGTAGACGTCAGGCTCGGCGTCACTGATGAAAAGTATAAAGAGGTGAAGGTGAATATGAATCTTACCAGCATTCCGGCACTTCAGGATAATTACATCTGGCTGTTGAACGACGCCAGCGGTCGCTGTCTGATTGTCGATCCCGGTGAAGCCGCCCCCGTTCTGAAAGTCCTGGCTGAAAAGCAGTGGCAGCCGGAGGCAATTCTGCTTACGCATCATCATCACGATCACGTCGGTGGCGTGGCAGAAATTTTGGCTCACTACCCTGGTCTGACGGTATATGGCCCGGAAGAAACGCGTAGCAAAGGTGCCACCGTGCTCGTTAACGAAGGCGAAAAAATCACTGTTCTGGGGATTGAGTTCTCGATTATTGCCACGCCGGGCCATACGTTGGGACATATTTCATATTTCAGCTTTCCTTACCTTTTTTGTGGTGACACGATGTTTTCCGGGGGCTGCGGCAGACTTTTTGAAGGCACGGCAGAACAAATGTATGAATCATTTCAGAAGATTAACTCACTTCCCGATGAAACACTGATTTGTTGCGCACATGAATACACATTATCAAATTTAACTTTTGCCCACGCTGTTTATCCACAACATAGAGGGATTGAAGGCTATTTTCGTAAAATTAAGGAGTTACGCGCGAAAAAGCACATTACCCTGCCAACAAAACTTGAATTAGAGCGTGAAATTAATGTTTTTTTAATGACACAAGATGTTGAATTGCAAAAACAAATTGGATTAGAAACAACTCCGCAACATGCGTGGCAGGTTTTTGCGGCTCTGCGCGATAAGAAAGATCACTTTTAATTTTTTTGGTTGTCATCGGTGGGGCGAGCACGTATCATTGCTCGTCTTTTAAGCGAACTATTGACACACACATGAAGGCTAAAGCGATAATTCTCGCCTCGGTCCTGCTGGTGGGGTGCCAGGCATCAAAGCATGATGCCCGTATTCCTGAACAGCATGCACAGAGTTTGTCTTCGGCAGGTCAAGGTGAAAATGGACAGTACGCAGATTCAATGTTGTCCCCGCGCTGGCAGGATGATGGAACCGGCATAGCGCAGGGTCAGGATTTGTGGAATTTCATCAGCGACGAGCTGAAGATGAAGATTCCGGATAATTACCGGATACGCGAACAGAAACAGAAGTACCTGAAAAACAAGAGCTATCTCCACGATGTAACATTACGGGCAGAGCCGTATATGTACTGGATAGTCGAGCAGATTAAGCAACGCAAAATGCCGATGGAACTGGTACTACTACCCATAGTGGAGAGCGCTTTTGATCCTCATGCGACCTCATCTGCAAATGCCGCTGGCATCTGGCAGATTGTGCCGCAAACGGGACGAAATTACGGTTTGAAACAGAACCAGTGGTATGACGGCCGACGCGATATCGTCGCCTCAACCAAAGTGGCTCTGGATATGTTACAACGCCTTAACGGTATGTTTGACGGTGACTGGTTACTGACCATTGCCGCCTATAACAGCGGTGAAGGACGCGTGATGAAGGCGATTAAAGCCAATAAAGCCAAAGGGCGACCGACGGACTTTTGGTCTTTAGCGCTGCCGCGTGAAACAACGGTCTATGTGCCGAAAATGCTGGCTTTAGGGCAGGTGCTCAAGAACAGCAAACGGTACGGCATTCGTTTGCCAACGACAAACGAAACCCGTGCACTGGCGCGTGTTGAAGTGGGTCAACAGATCCAGCTGACGCAGGCGGCTGATATGGCTGGCATGTCGCTGAGTAAGCTGAAAAGCTTCAATACCGGCTATAAGCGCGGTACTACGGCCCCTAATGGTCCTCACTACATTATGGTGCCAAAGTCCAACGTCGCTAAGCTGCGTAACTCACTGGCCGTCGGTGATATCGCAGCGGTGCAGCCAACGGCAGTGGCCGAAAATAGCGTCTCTCCGGCCACCTATAAGGTGCGCAGCGGTGATACGTTATCGGGTATAGCGAAACGTTTGAGCATACCGGTGAAGAACTTGCAGCGGGCTAATAATATGCGCACTGCCAGTATCAAGCCGGGCCAGGTTCTGAAACTGGATAGCAGCAGCAGTATGCGGCTGGCAAGCAACAACGACAGCATCACCTATCGGGTACGTAAAGGTGATTCTCTTGCCAGTATTGCCAAGCGTCACGGTGTGAATATTAAGGATGTGCAGCGCTGGAACAGCGTAGCCAATAATGCCAAAAATCTTCAGCCGGGTGACAAGCTGACGCTGTTTGTAAGCAACAACGCAGCACCAGAAAGTTAGCTATCTCTATAGCCGATAAAAAAGCCAATCTTTCAGATTGGCTTTTTTCTTTTTAATCTTCCTGTCGTTCTTTCCTCGGGAAACTACGTTCTGTGATTACGGCTTAATGGCCTCAATGAAGATAGTATCCGTGGTGAAACTGCCGTCGGCTCGTAGCGCATAGTGTCGCTGCACCTCGTGAGGCGCGGAGCGCTGATAGGCACGAATCGCCTCTACCATGACCTGCGGCGTGCGCATGCGTTTAATCCAACTGTCGAACTCCAGCTCCAGCCGATCGTGTTGGATCGCGCCGATCGTCAAACCCGCTTCAGTGAAAAACGTCAGCCACTCGCCGGCGGAATAGTCCCTGACATGCGACGTGTCGCGCAGTGCCTCAACGGTTTGTAGCCAGATATCCAGTACCGCATTACCCGGCGAATTCACATCCATAAAGATAGCCCTGCCACCCGGCTTCAGCACCCGGCGCACTTCACGCAGGGCACTGCCAACGTCGTGCCAGTGATGCGCGGAATAGCGGCTGATGACAATATCGAATTCATTATCAGCAAACGGTAGACTTTCAGCATAGCCCTGACGGGTCATCAAATGGGTGTAGCCGCGATCTTTCGCCGTTTGCTCAACCACCTTCAGCATCTTTTCCGAAAGATCGTATGCCACCACCTCTTTGACATGCTGTGCGGCCACAAAACTGGCATGACCTGCACCACACCCTACATCAAGCAGTCGCGCACCGGATGCCGTGTAAAGTCGTTCCCCCAGCATAACCAGATCGCGACCGCTGGCGTGAACCGCACTGGTCAGATAGGCGTTGGCCTGCTCACCAAACTGTTTATCGACATTGTCATGATGCCGGGTTGCCATAGAAATCCTTCATTATTCAAAATGTGGTAGTCGCGGGGCGAGACTTGAATTCAACCAGCAGCGGGTTATGGTCAGAAGCGTTGGTGACCAGTACGGACGCCTCGGCTACGCCCATACCGCGATAAAACACAAAGTCCAGCGGGCGACCAAAGGCTTTTCGTCGGTGATCGTCAGTAAAGCGCACCTCACGCAGCCCCATCTCCCGGGCAAAGCGATAGAGGGCATTAATGCGCTGACGACTCCAGGCGTTGAAGTCTCCGGCCATAATCACCGGCCCCTGATGATGGGTTAACTGTTCGCCTATTGGCCCCAGCTGCTTGCTGTAGACATCAATTCCGATGCTGAAATTGACGGCATGGATGTTCACTACCATCAGCATCTGGCTTCCGGGTAGCGGATAAGCAGTAACTAATGCAGATTTCGACAGCCTCAGCAGCGGCTCACGCTCCCGAAGCGGGCAGCAATAGACCGGGTGGGCTGAGGACAGGGTCATAACCCCAGAGGGATGCTGGGGCAGTACAAAAGCCGGCACCTGGTCGGCGGCAAGATAGTTTGTGGTGGCGAAACGCACCAGCTCTGGCGTGGTTTGCGCTTCCTGAAGCAATACCAGATGAGCGTCTTTACCAAAATTTTGCAGCACCGATAGCCATTCAGCCCGCTGCTGTTTGAAGATGTTCCATACCAGAACTTTGAGGGTAGCTTCCGTGGTCAGCGGCGCACCTGGCGGTAATGCCTGCCCGACATGCAGAAGGGAGCCCGGCGGGAAAATACGTTCCGCTGGCTGACCCGCAACATACCTCATGGCATATGTCTTTTTTCGCACGTTATAGCCTGTGTTGAGTGCAACAGATAAAACTTTCTATCTCTCAGTTATAGGGGCTTTATCCCACAGTTTCAATCGCCATACAGCAATTCCGCGGCTGCAACGTAAGTAAATGCACTAATGTGGCCTTGTTACAGAGCCAGAGTAGAAAGTTTTCAATCGGGAATGTGTTGATTTTATCAACGCGTGAGCAAAAACAGAAACAAAAAAGCCCTGAGTCAAATGACTCAGGGCTTTCTGTATTTAAGTGGCGGAACGGACGGGGCTCGAACCCGCGACCCCCTGCGTGACAGGCAGGTATTCTAACCAACTGAACTACCGCTCCACCGATTCTGTACTGATATCAGAAAACGTCTGATTTCAGGTGTTTCACC